>Ga0228536_1000071_pt1 | contig 244358 bp, 216 predicted proteins | sample SJ1Smetagenome_FD_168611 | JGI IMG/M metagenome (GOLD analysis project Ga0228536, IMG submission 168611) | Enriched culture of PCE-dechlorinating microbial communities from Ithaca, New York, USA - SJ1.S | ecosystem: Engineered > Modeled > Simulated communities (microbial... > Unclassified...
TACAACTCAATCTCTTCAGAACCTGCAAAATTCAGGAACTTTTTGAACCGCCAGACCTTAATAAGGTTAATATGATGATATCTAAACAATTATCTCTTGCTCTGGCCTAACCGGACAGAATTGACTTTGGAACCAAAACGCTACGCCGCGTACACGCGTGAATACCTTGGCTGGGGCGTGTTCGCGCTGATGGAGCGGTGATGTGAGGCAACTGGGATAGTTGGCGGATTGTCAACGGCTGGGGCGGCTGAGCTACACTCGGTGGCTCGTCGAAATGTGAGTTCAGGTTGAATTACGGAACACCCAAGCAACAACTCGAAACCTTGAGGCTGTGGGGGGATATATAAAACTCTAATCTAGTACAGCCCCTTGTTTAATAATTATATCAAGTTGGCAGAAGTGAGCTGAAAACCAAGCGGTATGGGGTATAATGGAAATGCCTGCGCGCCACCGCAAGCCGCACTGCAACCTCGATGCCTGGCGCCAGACCATGGATTTGGTTTTGGAAATCTATCAGATAACGGAAGCCTTCCAGTCAGTCGAGGCATATGGCTTGGCCGGCCAACTCCGCCGGGCCGCTGGGTCGGTGCCGTCCAATATTGCCGAGGGAGCCGCCGGCCGCACCTGGCCCCAATTCCAGAATTATCTCTCCAGTGCCCTCGGTTCCTTGAACGAAATCGATACCCAGTTGGAACTGGCCCTGAGATTGAAGTATATTTCCCGGCAGGACTACAGCCGGATCAACCAAAGATTGGATGATTGCCTGGCCGTGACCTACGGTCTCAGAAAATCGCTGCGCACTAAGCCAACCTAACCACTTCTTACGGCTCACTGCTCACGGCTTACGGCTCACTGCTTACGGCTCACTGCTTACTGCTTACTGCTCACTGTTTTTAAGAAAGGAGGTCGCTCACTCAATGTCCGGCCATTCCAAATGGAGCACCATCAAACGGAAGAAAGGCGCCGAAGATGCCAAGCGCGGCAAGATCTTCAGCAAACTCAATAAGGAAATCATGGTGGCGGCCCGCCTGGGCGGTGCCGACCCCACCGGCAACCCCCGCCTGCGGGCCGCCATTGCCGCGGCCAGAGCCCAAAATATGCCCAAGGACAACATTGACCGGGCCATCAAGAAGGGCACCGGTTCCGCGGAAGGCAGTAACTACGAGGAGATCATCTACGAAGGCTACGGCCCTTCCGGGGTGGCCCTGTTGGTGGAGAGTCTCACCGACAATAAAAACCGCACCGTCTCCGACGTCCGCCACTTGATGAGCAAATACGGCGGCAGCATGGGAGAGGCCGGCTGCGTGGCTTGGATGTTCGACAAGAAGGGCGTCATCGTCTTCGACAAGGCCGAGGTCGGCGAAGATGAGCTGTTGGAGGCGGCCCTGGAGGCCGGGGCCGAGGACCTCAAGGTCGAGGAGAGCGAGCTGGAGGTGCTCACCGACGTGGCCAGCTTCGAACCGGTCAAGACCGCCCTGGAAGACCAGGGGTTCAAACCGATCCTGGCCGAAATCCAGATGCACCCCAAGACCACCGTGCGCCTGGAAGAGGAAAAACCGGCCCAGCAGGTCCTCAAGCTCATGGAGATGCTGGAGGACCACGACGACGTGCAGCACGTCTACGCCAACTTCGACATCCCCGACAGCCTGCTGGAGTCCCTGGGATGAACGCCCTGGTCCTGGGGGTGGACCCCGGCTCCCGGGTCACCGGCTACGGTCTGGTGGCCGCCGCGGGGGAGACCCTCATCCACGTGGACAGCGGCCATATCTCCCTCCCTGCCAGCCTCCCCCACAGCCAACGCCTGGGGCGCATCTTCGCCCGCCTGGAGGAGCTCCTGCACCGGCACCGGCCCGCGGCCGTGGCGGTGGAGGAGGTCTTCGTGGCCCACAACCCCCAGAGCGCCCTGAAGCTGGGGCAGGTGCGCGGCGTGGTGCTGCTGGCCGCGGCCCGGGGGGAGCTGCCGGTCTTCGAGTACTCCCCCCTGGCCCTGAAAAAGGCCCTGGTGGGCTACGGCCAGGCCACCAAGGCCCAGATGCAGCTCATGGTGGAGCAGCTCCTGGGCCGCCCCGTGGCCAACCACAACGCCGCCGACGCCCTGGCCCTGGCCATCTGCCACCTGCTCCATGGCCGCTTCCAGGACCGCCTCACCGCCGCGGCCGCCCCATGATCGCCCTGTTGGAAGGCGCCCTGGGCCACAAGGCCCCCGATCAGGTCCTCGTCAAGGTGGGCGGCGTGGGCTATCAGGTCTTCATCCCCCTGTCCACCTTCTACGCCCTGCCGGAGCCGCCCGCCGCCGTCAGCCTGCACATCCACACCCACGTCTCCAGCGACAGCCTGCAGCTCTTCGGCTTCCTCACCCCGGAGGAGAAGGACACCTTCCTTCTGCTCCTCACCATCCCCCGCATCGGCCCCCGGCTGGCCCTCAACATCCTCTCCGGCATCAGCCCTCGGGAGCTGGCCCTGGCCCTGGCCGAAGGCGACCTCAAGCGCCTGGTGGCCATCCCCGGCCTGGGCCGCAAGTCCGCCGAACGCCTGCTGGTGGAGCTCAAAGGGAAGCTCGCCCCTCCCGCCGCGGCCCCCTCCCCGACCGCCGCCGCCCCCAACCTCTGGGACGACGCCCTCTCGGCCCTGGTCAACTTGGGCTACACCAAGGCCGTGGCCGAGAAGGTCCTCCACGCCGTCCAGGCCCAGGGCGAGGCCCACACCCTGGAAGACATCCTGCGCCTCAGTCTGGGGCGTCTGGGATTGTGAGCCTGTCTGCGGGGATGGGGCAAGAAATCCAGGCAGCTTAGCACGTGCCGTCAAGGAGAGCGCGTATATAGAGCAGCAAGCTTCAGTTCCAGGAAATGCGTAGCCATTTTCAGGGTGAGCGAGGCAGAGTCTCCTGCAACGTTTTTGTCATAGCTGGTATCAATTTCTCGTTCCGATGATCATGGTTAATAGTTGAAACATATTGTTTAGCTTTGTGAACAATATTGCCATTGCTTTGTAAATATTCCAAATAGTTACGATTGGCCCAAATGTTGCAATATATAAGGAAGGATTAAACCAGGACATCCCCGAGTCAGGGGGGGCCACAGAGTGACCACTTTGACCCGTAGTCATCATTGGGCCACCCAATTGTCCGGTTAACGCCAAACCCACCGTAAGGAGGGGACGGAAAGCCGCGGGTCTCTATAATCAGGGAATTGAGATAGCCGGGCTGACGGCAAGGGCGATGCGGCTTTGTTGAGTTCGAAGAGCGAGACCATGGATAAAAAAAGGCCCATTATGAAAATCTCCACCCGGTTCCTAGTCTCTTCTTATGTGAAGTACTTTGCCAACGATCCTACCTTCTGTACCCAACCCTAACATACCTCGAGCAGTCCATTCATGAGCTAAAGCTAAACCCGTCGCAAAGCGGGGGCGGAAAGCCATGGGTCTCTAATTATACATATTTGAGACAGCCAGCCTATTAAGGGCAACCCGGCTTTTCTTATATCGGGAAGAATATAGGCCTCTCTGGCAATGGGAACCTCTCTGGTTCTTATCTTAACGTTCTGATAAATGGTTTATTTTCAGTTACCACCAATACCAAAAACGATTTGGAGGAACTATGAACAAATTTTCATACAAGCAAAAGATACTAGGGGCATTATTAAGTCTGACAACGATGTCATTTTTTTGGGCGATGACCGGCAGTCAGGTTTGGGCCAACACCATGTACTTAACTCCCACGCATGACACATATATTGCGTGGAATCAAACCATCGTTAATCCGACAGGAGATGTAAACACTCAAAATTATGGGAGCGCTTCAGGCCTTAGTGTTGGCACCTTTACCTATCCCACTGTACCCGTATCCTGGGGATGGAATTACAGGTATCGCTCCCTTTTGCAGTTTGACTTAAGTTCTATCCCTTCAGGACTTAATATTACATCCGTCAGTCTAGAACTGCAAATATTCAGCTATAGTCCCAGCAGTATTCCCACTATTGATTTACACCGTATGTCTGATGACGGTTGGGATGAAGCGTCTATAACCTGGAATTCTGCTCCCAGTGCCTTTACCGCCGCCTCCGTCTCTGGTGCGCTAGACACCTTAAGTCTTGATAATTGGCTGTGGACCTTCAACCTTGATTCTTGGAATATGGCCGAAGATCTGGGCGACGGCAAAGTAACCTTTATTCTGAAAGACCAAAATGATCAAACGATTACACCAAGCCGGTCTCTATCTTTTTATAGCTCTGAGGGTAGCGCAGCACCGCGGTTGGTCATTGAATACGATAGTCAAGTTCCTATCCCCGGCTCATTCCTCCTCTTGGGCTCCGGCTTTTTGGGTCTCGGAGCATGGAGGAGGTTCAGTAAAAAATAACTCATTTAAACTCTTCAGTGACAATGCAAGGCAGGGTCAGCTATGGCCCTGCCTTTTTTATGGCATAGTCAAAAACGAGGATAGTTTATTTCTTGCCAATATCACCCCCCCCATCATCTCCCTAAATAAAAACGCAATCATCCAGCTGGCCAGCCCGTCGGCGTCACTTAGCCATCAAGCCTCTGGTCTCCTCCCGCGTGTCAAATTTTCCCCTGCCTCTCACCCTAACCCCTGTTTTGTGACTGTACTGGTCTCATTCTTCACTTCCCCTGCCTCGGAAACGACTTCAGGATCTTCCCCACCTCCACCGGCGTATAGGTCCGGCCCGGGCTGGGGCAGACCATCAGCTTCTGCCCGGCGGGGGCCGCCACCGCCGAATAGACCGTCTCCTCCCACACCTGGGGGTCCAGCAGAAACCTCTCCAGGTCATGCACCGACAGCTTGGCCTTGTCGCTGGCCAACTCCAGCAGCCGGTTCGCCCGCTGCACGCTCCCCGCGTCCGCCGGATGCATCACCGGGCGCAGGGCGGGGCTGGCCAGGTAATTGGTGCTGATCAGCAGCCCCTCCTTGGGCTGGCGCACGCTGGCGTGGCGGTGGCCCAGTTCCAGTAGCAGCATCCGCTGCTGCTTACCCCCGGCCAGCAGCACATTCCAGGCATGGTAGCGGGGCTGGCGGGTGAGCAGCCGCTCCGCCTGGGTCACGTTGTCACATTCGGCCAACGCCTGCCGCAGTTTCGGCAAAATGAACTGGGCCTCCGGCGGCAGCGGCTCGATGCTGAAGGCCGAATTCAGGGTGACGCACAGCCCGGCCCGGTTCATCCCCAGGGTGGGAAACGGAATCCCCGGCACCGTCACCGCCACGAAGGGAATGGCGCCCGGGGTGCCGTAGGCCAGCAGCACCACCGGCGCCCCCGCGGCCTCCGGCCAGTCCAGGTTATGCCCCACCAGGCCCTGCTTGCCCGCCGCCCGCCCGGGCGCTACCCCGATGGTGGAACAGGCCGGGTAGAGCACCGCCTCGGCAAAGAAATTCAGCAGATAGATGTCCTGTAGGGAGACGCCGGCCCCCTGGGCCAGGGCCGTGAGCTCCCGCACCAGCGGGGCGGGCAGGCGGGCCAGGCCGCGCTTCAGGTATCCCAGGGTGGCCTCCCGCATCTGTTCCGGCGTCCCCCGCAGGATCTTCTGATACAGCACGTGGCGCACCAGGTGCTGGATCTGGGGGCGGAACACCTCCCCGTGAATCCGGCCCGCCTCCTCGGGGCTGCCCCACAGCATCAGCACCGGCAGATCGTAAATCTGAAAAAATCGATACGGCCCTTCCGCCGCTGCCGCCCCCCGGCCGGCACCCAGTCCCCCCAGCGCCGCCAGTACCACGAATATCGTAATCGCCCGCCTCATTCGGCCATCCGTCGCCATACTCTCCCCTTATTCCGTCTGTGGTCCGGCGGTATTCGCCGGGTCGGCCGGGAGGCATGTCTGTCCCTCCCCGGCCTCCATCGCTGTCTTTGTCGGTGAGGATCCCGCCCCCGGCAGCACCTCGCCGCCGGTCGTGATCAAGGGGCAGGTCGCCGGGAAATCCTCCAGGGACAGGGTCCTGATTACCCTGGCGGCCCGCCCCTGCGCATCTTTTTTGGGGCCGCCGGGTTTCGGCTGGATAAAGGAGACGATCCGGCCCCCCGCAAACTCCCCCTGCCGGTTCAGTTCCGCCCACAGCAGCGGCGCATAGCCGCTCTCCCCCACCAGGCTCATGCCCTTGTAGGTGCAAAAATTCCCCAGGCTGTAGGCGATCAACCGCTGCTTGTAGAGCTCCAGGGCCCGGGGCACATAGGGCCCATGACCCAGGATCAGGTCCGCCCCCCGATCGATGGCCGCGTGGCTGAACTTCACCAGATCTCCCCGGGCCTCCCCCAAGAAGAATTCCGGCCCCGCTTCCACGTGCTGATAGCTCCGGCCCTCGGCCCCCCCGTGGATGGACACGATCACAATGTCATGCTCCCGGGCCAACTGCTCGATCTCCGCCAGGGGGCCGGAAGGATAGATGATGGAACGCGGCGGCGGGCCGTAGGTCAGGGCCAGCACCGCCATCTTCACTCCCCGGACGACCAGGCGGGCCACCCCGCCGTCTTTGCCAGCATATTTGAGGCCCGCCGCCTCCAACGCCCTTTGGGTGGACGCCATGCCATACAGCCCGAAATCCCCGGTATGGTTGTTGGCCAGGGACACCACCGTCAGGCCGGCGTCCTTTAACAGGGCGGCAACCCGGGTGGGCATCCGGAAGGCGAAGACGTTAGGGTTGTCAATGTCCTTGGTGCACACTCCGCCCTCACACAACGGCCCCTCCAGATTGCCGAAGGCGACGTCGGCCCGCTTGAATACCTCCTGGACCGCGGCGAACAGGTGTTTCCCATCCTCGGGGGGCAGTTCCGGGCCGGGGTAATCGCTCCCCGTCATGATGTCGCCCACTGCCGCGATGGTCACGCTGGCCCGGGACGCTCCCGGCTCGCCCTGCTCCTCCGGGGCCGCACCCCCGGCGGCGGAGGTCACCAGCACCCAGATCAGTATGACGCCGAGGTACCCCCCGGCCCGTCTCCTGACCCTCCTGCCCCTGCCGGAGCTGTTTCCCATCACAGTATCACTCCGCCCCTGGATCGTCATGTCAAACGCCTTATGCTACGCAACAGCCCGAAGGGCTGTCAAGGATTTTCCCGGCCAACGCGGGACCCCGAACTTGGGGCCGTCGGGGAATTCTCTTGACTCCACGCCTATCCGTCCGTAATCTATCTATAACCTATTTCAAAACCTCTCTTTGTCATTCCGAGCGCAGGCGAGGAATTTCTCTTTGCAAGCCATGAGCTATTTTTGCAGCTTATCCTGGCGAGTTCAGGGAGGTTTTGAAATGATTTGTAATATCCCCCCGTAACCACGACCGTCATCCCTTGGCCCCCTTTGTCTTCCGGGGGGTGGGGAATTCCCCCACCCGTATCGGGGCCAGGGAGCCGCGCCACACAATTATTCCAGGAGGGATTCTATGCCACGGCTGGGTCTGTCTTTACTGTTCCTGTGCCTGCTGCTGACGGCCACTCTGGTCTCCGGCTGCGGCAGCACCATTGCGGTGGGAGTCAGCTCCGATGAGAGCTCTCTGGTTACCGACGACAATCCCCAAACCCTCACCGATTATGATCTCAACCCACCCGGGACTCCGGGGGCCGCGGCCCCGGCCTGGTAGTCCAGGCGCCGAACCCGAATCAGATGATATCAATATCTGGAGCCGTTGCTCCGAGAGAGGAGCCCCCGCATGACCACCGGCCGACCCGACCCCCCCTCCCGGCTCATCCGCCAGGCTTCCCAGTGGCAGGAGATCCTGGCCAACCCCCTGCTGATCTCCGCCCTCACCCTGGCCATTGTCCTCGCCCTGATCGTAACCCTGTCCTACCAACATTACAACGCCTCCTTCTGGCGCGATATGCTGGTCGAAGCCCATGGCATGTTGATGGATATCGTGGTCTTCGGCATCTTTCTGTTATGGCTGAATCAAAAACGTGACGAGAAGCTGGTGGTCCAGAAGTACCAGGAAGAGATCGACGACCTGCGGGGCTGGCCGTCGGAGCTGGCCGCCCGCCGCATCCGCGGGAACATCCGGCGGCTCAATAAAAACCGGGTCACCCAGATCGATCTGGGGCGCTGCTATCTGCGGGGCGTGAATCTGGAGGAGGTCAATCTGGAGCGCTCCATCCTGCGGCAGGCCGACCTGGAAAAGGCCCAACTGGCCGCGGCCAACTTCCGCCACGCCGATCTTGACGGGGCCAACCTCCAGGGCGCCAATCTCCAGAAGATCTATCTGTGGGAGGCCAGCCTCCAGAGCGCCGACCTGCGCCTAGCCGACCTGCAGGGGGCCAACCTGGGCGGCGCCGATCTGTGGGAGGCCAACCTGCAGGATGCCGATCTGCGCCTGGCCAACCTGGAAGGGGCCAATCTGGAGGGGGCCTTCCTGCGGGGCGCCAACCTTCAGGGCGCCAATCTGCGGGGGACCAACCTCGAAGGGGCCAATCTGGAAGGGGCGGACCTCTGGGATGCCACTCTCAGCGGGGCCGACGTACGGGGCGCCAATCTCTCCGGGGCGCATCTGACTCCGGCGCAACTGTTCGATGTCGCCACCCTGTATCAGGCCCACCTGGACCCGGCCCTGCAGGACCGCCTGGGCCGTGACCATCCCCACCTGCTGGAAGAACCCCGGGCCGAGGCCGCCTGAGGGGCGAGAGCCGCAAACCGGAAGCCGTTAAGATATCCCCTTCTTCCTCCCGGTTGGCAAGAATTCCAGGGTCATGCGCAGTTTTCGCCGGTATCCTTCTCCCGCGGCTCTCCCCGCCCCCGAGCCCGCCATTTTCCCTGGACTTCTGAAATCTTTCCCCACAACTTTCACGGCTCACGGCTCACGGCTCACGACGTAAACCGCGGCGGGCGCTTCTCCAGGAAGGCCGCGGCGCCCTCCTTGGGATCGTTGCAGGCGAAGCACAGCGCAAAGCCGTCGGCTTCCATGCCCAGGCCGCTGTGGAGGTCCACCTCTAGACCGCGGTCGATCACCTGTTTCAGGGTGCGCAGGGCCACCCGGCCCCGGGCCGCCATCCCGTGGGCTGCCTTCCGGGTCTCTGCCAGCAGTTCCTCCGGGGGGAAGAGCCGGGATACCAGGCCGATGTCCCGGGCCTCGGCCGCGTCGATGAGCCGCCCAGTCAGGCACAATTCCTTGGCCCGACCCTTCCCCACCAACCGTCCCAACCGCGTGGCCCCACCCAACCCCGGGATGATGCCCAGGTTGATCTCGGGCTGGCCGAACTTGGCTTGCTCCGAGGCGTAGATAAAGTCGCATGCCATGGCCAGTTCGCAGCCACCCCCCAGGGCAAAGCCGTTGACCGACGCGATCACCGGAATCTCGAGGCGTTCGATCCGCGCCAGAACTTCTTGTCCCCGCAGGATAAAGGACCGGGCCGCCAACGGATCAAAATCCAGAAACAGGCTGACGTCTGCCCCGGCAATGAAGGCGCGGCCGGCCCCGGTGACAATGAGCACCCGCACTGTCCGGTCGGCCGCCACCCGCTCCAGGATCGCGGCCAGGGCGTCCCACATGGGTGGATTCAAGGCATTCAACTTTTCCGGACGGTTGAAGGTCAAGGTGACCACCGCCCCGTCCCGCGACCATAGTATCAAGTCCTCGGCCATCTCCACCTCCCTCTGGCCCTCCTGGGCGTCTATATGATCTTCTTCCACCGGCGATCCTACCATGCCCACAAGATTTTTTCCACTGCTTCTCCGAAAAGCATCATCGGCTGGCCCTGCCCATCATTCTTGGCTTTGCATCGTTTATGAATGATCCGAAAACTTAAATTGGATTTCTGGACCGCAAGGTGCCTCTGAATTTTATATAAAAACCCGGATATGGGTGGCCTCGACAATTTTTTGTCGGGATGGCGGAGCCACCGGAGGGCATTGTTTTCCTTGGATTGGGAATCGTGACAACCGCCGCATCCGCACTGGCCTGTTTTTCTCCGTTAGGATATACATAAGTATTCCCGCGAATTTCTTCCGGCCCCCGGGCTTCCCTGGTGGGAGGCCGGCCCCCGGGGGGGGAATGCCAGGGCCCGGGCTACGTTATTAAAGCCTATACTATTGAAATATTGCCGCCGCAGTCCAATTTTTGATGAAAATTTGGCGGGAAAAAGTCGCCGGACCGGATCGTCACAAAGCCAATAGACGGTTATTTCTCTAATAACCATAAGTTAGATACATCGTCTAGACATTATTCCTCTCTTGGCCCCCCTCTCCGGGCGCCGGCAAGCGAAACCTAAGTGGAGATTAAGTGGGAAAAAAGCGGGAATTAAGCGGGAAAAGAACGGGAAAGAACATGGCGGGGCGCGGGGAATAATATTAATGTCTAGGGTGAGTGCCCTCCGGGTTGGGGGTGGGGGGGAGGGGCCCCCCGGCTCTTGGCTCCCTCCCCCACTAACCCTCGGCCCCGAAGATCGCCGTCTCCGGGATGCGCACCTCCGGGAAGCTGGCCGGTTGCCAGGTCGGCCGGTCGTCCCGGTCCAGGAGGCGGGCCCGGATGCCTTCCCGGTAATCGGGATGGGTGATCATGAAGCCCGCCGCCCGGGCCTCCACCGCGAAGACCTCGGTCAGGGGGCGGCCCCGGTTGTGGCGCAGGAGTTTCCAGGTCAACACCACCGCAGTGGGCGAGCGCTCCGACAGTCTCTGAAAGACGCCGGCGCACAGGTCGGCCTCTTCCCGGCAGGCCAGGAGGGCTCCCAGGACGTCCTCCAGGGAGCCTCGGTCGGCAAACTCCGCCTGCACCCAGTCATCCATCTCGGGCCGCGCCGGGATGTCGTCCAACCTCCAGGGGGCCAGGGCGGCCCGGAGCGCGGCCGCAGCCTCACCGCGATCGGGGGGTAGCTCTCGGGCGAGTTCCGGCAGCGCCGCCTCCACCTCGGCCACTAGTGTTGCCGGGATCAGGTCGGTGGCCAGCCCTACCCGGACGCAGTCGCCGCCCGACACCTCATACCCGGTGAGGGCCAGGAATTCCGGATACCCCGGGGGGCATTTCGCAAACAGCCAGCCGCTGGCCCCCACGTCGGGGAAGAAGCCGATGCGGGTCTCGGGCATGGCCATGCGGGTGCGCTCGGTGGCCGCCACCAGGTCCGCGCCCGCAGCCAGGCCCAGCCCTCCACCCATACAGACGCCGTCGGCCAGTACTACTATCGGCTTGGGAAACTCGTGCAGGGCCAGGTCCAGGGCGTATTCCTCCCGGAAAAACCGCCTGGCGGTCTCCGGCTGGCCGTCCTGCACCGCCCCGGCCAGGGCCTTGACGTCCCCCCCGGCGCAGAAACCCCGCGTCCCTGCCCCCCGGAACAGCACCAGCCGCACCCCGGGGTCCTTCCGGCCCGCCTCCAGCCCCTGGCGCAGTCGCCGGATCATCTCCAGGTTCAGGCAGTTGAGGACCCGGGGCCGGTTCAGGGTCAACCGGAGCAGCCCCCCCTGCCTCTGGATGAGAACGGGGTCATTTCCCTCCGCCATGCCTGAATTACCCGTTAATTGCACCTGCTCACTTTTCCTCGTTCCCAAGCTCCAGCTTGGTCTCCTTGCCCTTTCGATATTAGCTTCCCCTCCCCACGGCGCGACAACCGGGGACGTTTGGCGTCCCCGTTGCCGCGCCGTACATAAGGGGTTGGGGGAGGGGTGCGGGGGGCTCTGTCCCCTGGCCCCCTCCCCGCAAATCACGGCTCACGGCTCCCGGCTCAGCATGGCCTCCACCTTCTCCAGGAGGTCCCGATGCACCTCCGCCGCCGGCCGGTCCGTCGCCATCCGGAGCAGGGGAGGGGCGGACAGGGTATCATAGACCGCCGCCACCCGGCGCAGATAATCCTCCTGCTCAAAGGCGTCCCGGCCGCCCTTCCGTTCCTGCAGCCGGGCCTGCAGTCGGTCCCAGGGCAGGGTGAGGAGGATCACCAGATCGGGGGGCGGGGCAAAGGCTGCGTTGTCCCGGCGGATGGCCTCCGGGTCCAGTCCCAGGGCCCCCTGGTAGGCCATGGTGGAATAGTAGTAGCGGTCACAGATCACGACTGCGCCCCGGGCCAGGGCCGGGGCCAAAACCTCGGCCACGTGCCGGCGCCGGTCCGCCTGGAAGAGTTCCAACTCCTGGGCCGGGTCCCGGCTCTCCCGACCCTGCGCTGCCAGGGCCCGTATCTGGGTTCCTTCCGGGCCGTCAGTGGGCTCCCGGGTGAGAACCACCTCATGCCCCTGGGCAGCCAGGGCCGCGGCCAGCAGCCGGGCCTGGGTGGTCTTCCCCACCCCGTCCAGCCCTTCGAAGACGATCAACCGTCCGCGTCTTCTATCCCTCGGCCTCATGGTTCCGCTCATTGAGCTGCGCACAGAAATTGGGGGATGGGGTCAGGGTTGACATCACCTGACCGCATCCCCCCGATATTGAATGCACCGTCTCCTGTTTGGATTATTCCGCCTTGATCTCGATGGCCTTGGTCTTGACTTCTTCCTTCTTGGGGCAGGTGATGGTCAACACCCCCTGTTTATAGGCGGCTTCGATCTTCTCGGCCTCCACCCCCACCGGCAGTCTCAGGCTACGGCTGAAACTGCCGTAGCTGCGCTCCAGCAGGTGAAAGTTCTCGCCCTTCTCCTCTGTTTCGGCCTTCTTCTCGCCCTTGATGGTGAGCATATCACCCGACAGGGAGATATCGATATCCTTGGCGTCCATCCCCGGGACCTCGGCCTTCACCACCACCTTGTCCTCGGTTTCGGACACGTCCACCGACGGAATCCATTCCATTTCCATGGGCCTCAGAGCCTTACGGCCCGGCCCGAAATAGTCTTCCCACAGCCGGTCCATTTCCCGGCGCAGTTTGGAGACCTCGCGAAACGGCCGCCATTCCATAATATCAGCCATGCTGCCCTCCTTCGGTCATTCTATGAAAATTTTCTTTTTTGTAATTTTTAAGTAAACATCCCCGAGTCGGTTGTCAACCTTGCCCGCCAAAATGTAAAAGTAATAAGGTAGGTTATCATAGCAGTCGCCGGGACAGGAGCTTTCTTTGCCTTCCCGCCCTCCCCGGTCGTCGTTTTTCCCCCTCCCGGGCGAAAAGCCCTTGAACAAAATCCCAAATAGTGCTACATATTAGTGCTGACCGTAGCCGCAAGGAATGGGGCCCATGATCCAGTATCGAACTCATTCAGAATTGTTTTTTACGCCAGGACCTCCTGCCCGCCCGTAAGGAGGTTTTTTTATGCGCCCCCGTCGGGGGGCAGCCATACAGGGACCAGCCCATGGCCTTTCAACACAAGGATTTGTTGGGGATCGCCGAACTCTCCCCCCCGGACATCGAGTTTATCCTGGATACCGCCGCCTCTTTCAAAGAGGTCTCCACCCGGGCCATCAAGAAGGTGCCCACCCTGCGGGGCAAAACCGTCATCACCCTGTTCTACGAACCCAGCACCCGCACCCGCACCTCCTTCGAGATCGCGGCCAAGCGCCTCAGCGCCGACACCGTCAATCTCACCGTGGCGGCCTCCAGCGTGGTCAAGGGTGAAACCCTGCTGGACACCGCCAACAATCTCATGGCCATGGCCCCGGATATCATCATCATCCGCCACTCGGCCTCCGGGGCCCCGCACCTGCTGGCCCGGCACCTGCGCTGCAGCGTGGTCAACGCCGGCGACGGCCTGCATGAACATCCCACCCAGGCCCTCCTGGATCTCCTCACCGTCCGGGAGGCCAAGGGCCGCCTGGACAGCCTGAAGATTGCCATCATCGGCGATATCGCCCACTCCCGGGTGGCCCGCTCCAACATCCACGGCTTCACCAAACTGGGCTCCCGGGTGGTGGTCTGCGCCCCCCGCACCATGCTCCCCCCCCACCTGGAGGATCTGGGGGCGGAGGTGGTGGGCAGTCTCCCCGAGGCCGTGGCCGACGCCGACGTCATCATGATGCTGCGCCTGCAACTGGAGCGCATGGGCCAGATGTATCTGGCCACCCTGCGGGAGTACTCCCGCTACTTCGGCCTGGGTCCGCAACATCTGGAACTGGCCAAGCCCGACGCCGTCATCATGCACCCCGGCCCCCTCAACCGCGGGGTGGAGATCTCCCCGGAGGTGGCCGACGGGGCCCAATCCGTCATCCTGGAGCAGGTCACCAACGGCGTGGCGGTGCGCATGGCGGTTCTCTATCTCTTATCGGGAGGTGATCAGGGTGGGACTGCTCATTAAAGACGGCCGGGTCCTCGATCCGGCCCGCAACCTGGACGACACCCGGGACCTCCTCATCCTGGAGGGCCGCATCGCCGCCCTGGAACCGCCCGGCGTCATTTCCCCGGGCGAGCATCAAATCATCGAGGCTGGGGGATTGGTCGTCACCCCGGGATTAATCGACCTGCACACCCATCTGCGGGAGCCGGGCCAGGAGTACAAGGAGACCGTCGCCACCGGCGGGGCCGCGGCCGCAGCCGGGGGCTTCACCGCGGTCACCTGCATGCCCAACACCATACCGGTGAACGACGACGCCAGCGTCACCCGCTATATCCTGGGAAAGGCCCAGGAGGCCCGGGGCGTCCGGGTCTACCCCGTGGGCGCCGTCTCCAAGGGCTCCCTGGGGCAGGAGCTCACCGAATACGGCGACCTCAAGGAAGCCGGGGTGGTGGCCCTCTCCGATGACGGCCGCCCGGTGATGAATGCCCTGCTCATGCGCCGGGCCCTGGAATACGCCCGGCACTTCGATCTGCCCCTGCTCCCCCACTGCGAAGACCTGGACCTGCGGGGCGCCGGCGTCATGCACGAGGGCTTCGTCTCCACCGAACTGGGTCTCAAGGGCATCCCCGCCGCCGTGGAAGAGGTCATGATCGCCCGGGACCTGGCCCTGGCCCGCCTCACCGGCGGACGGCTGCATATTACCCACGTCAGCACCGCCGGGGGGGTGGAGCTCATCCGCCGGGCCAAGGCCCAGGGCCTCGCAGTCACCGCCGAGACCTGCCCCCACTACTTCAGCCTCACCCACGACGCGGTGCGGGGCTACGACACCAACGCCAAGATGTACCCGCCCCTGCGCCCCGCCGCCGACGTGGAGGCCGTCATCACCGGGCTGGCCGACGGCACCCTGGACGCCATCGCCACCGACCACGCCCCCCACTCCGTCCTGGAAAAGGACGTGGAGTTCGAGGCCGCGGCCAACGGCATCATCGGCCTGGAGACGGCCCTGGGCCTCACCCTGAAGCTGGTCCACGCCGACCGCTTCACCCTGGCCCAGGCCATTCAGTGCCTCACCACCGCCCCGGCCCGCATCCTAAACGTCCCCGGCGGCACCCTGGCCGTGGGCTCCCCCGCCGACGTCACCCTGATGGATATAAAACGCCCCTGGACCGTGGACGTCAGCCAGTTCAAGTCCAAGAGCAAAAACTCCCCCTTCCAGGGCTGGACCCTGCCGGGAAAGGCAGTAATGACGCTGGTGGAGGGCAGGGTGGTGTTTGATGCGTCATCAAATCGATTCTGAGAGATTCCTCGCCCCGCTCGGAATGACAGAAAACTGTATGGAATAACAAAATATTATAGCGATCATGGACGACCTCTTCGATCTCTCATGACCACCGCCACTAAACCCCGCTATCACCACGTCGACGGCCTGCGCGGCCTGGCCATCGCCACCATCATCGCGGCCCACTTTGTCATTCCCCGCCTGGTGCTGACCCCCCTGCAGGAAACCGGGCTGGGTCCCCTGGCCCTCTTCATCCGCACCGTCACCGGCTCCGGGGTGGAGATCTTCTGCATGATCAGCGGCCTGGTCTTGCTGGGGCCCTTCATCAACAGCGATCGGCCCTTCACGGTCTCCCGGTTCTATCAGCGTCGGGTGCAGCGCCTCTGGCCCCCCTACGCCGCGGCCCTGCTGCTCACCGGCGGGGAGATCTGGTTGTTCACCGCCCACCCCAACTGGCTGAGTAAATCCCTGACCGTGCTCCCGGCCTTTCACTGGTCCGACTGGCTGGCCCAGATCTTCATCCTCAACCTGGGCAACCCCATCTATAACGGCGCCTGGTGGTTCCTGTCGGTGGAAATCGTCTTCTACCTGACCATCCCCCTCCTGGTGCTGCTCTTCCGCCGTCTCGCCGTCGGCCCGAAGTCCTTCCTGGTCCTCCTGGGATGTGCCTGGCTGGTGGCCGAGGCCGCCTTTTGGGTCAGCTCCCGGGAGTTGGTCAGCAGCCACGTGGGGAAGTTACTCCTGCTGTTTGCCTCCTATGCCCTCTGCTACATGTTGGGGGCGCTCATCACCAAAGTCACCCTGCCCAGCTATACCGGGTACCTTTTTCTAACCGTGAGCGGCGCCTGGCTGGCGGCCTATGCGGTCTATCCCCTTTTCAACTATCATAATCCCAATGCCCTGATGGCCGCGGGCCTGCTGCTGCTGTCCTCCCGGCTCGGCACCCCGGTGCGCCGCGTCCTGACCCATTATCTCATGGTCTGGATCGGGGAGAGGTCGTATTCCCTGTTTCTCATCCATCTCACCACCCTGACCTTCGGCGCCTATCTCGCCGCCCAGGTCTTCCCGGCCGACAGTGTCACCTACTATCCCGCCTCCCGCAGCCTGGCCGTACTCCTGACCTTCCTCGTTGCCTTGCCCTTGTTTAACTGGCTGGAGCGCCCCTTTGCCCGCGGCCTGCTCACCGCCGGGGATTTTTGGCCCCACTGGCGACGCTCCTGGCCTCCAGCCGAAAAAGAAGGTATCATAGGTGTCATGGCGGGACACCATGAAGCCAGAGACAGCCTGATCATTAGCAACTGATAACGCTTTAAATCCCTGCCGCCGCCCCGGGGCAGGACAGCGTCTTCCCGAAAAGGAGCCCCCCATGCCATCCCAAGTCTTCCATATGGACCTGCGGGTCACCCCCAAGGACACCAATGTCAAGCGCTTCGCCCGCCTGCTGGAGGCCGTGGACCTCAAGGGTATCGTGCAGCGCAAGAAGAAGCGGCCCCTGGTGGCCGTGAAGCTCCACTTCGGCGAGAAGGGCAACACCTCCTACATCCGGCCCATCTACGCCCGCCAGGTGGTGGATAAAATCTACGAGGCCGGGGGCCAGGCCTTCCTCACCGACGCCAACACCGTGTATGTGGGCACCCGCACCGACGCCGCCAACCATTTGATCACCGCCATCCAGAACGGCTTTGCCTACGCCGTGGCGGGTGCCCCCCTGGTCATCGCCGACGGCCTCAAAGGCACTGCCGAAGTGGAGGTGGCCATCCACCGGGAAATCTTCAAGACGGTCTATCTGGGCGAGGCCATCGTCCACGCCGATGCCCTGGTCAGTCTGGCCCACTTTAAGGGTCACGAACTCTCCGGGTTCGGCGGGGCCATCAAAAACCTGGGGATGGGCTGCGCCTCCCGGAAGGGGAAACTCGCCCAGCACTCCAACATCGCCCCCAAGGTCAACGCCAAGAAGTGCACCGGCTGCGGCGAATGCATCGCCCACTGCGCCCAGGAGGCCATCAACCTGGAGGCGGACAAGGCGGTCATCGACCCCAAAAAATGCGTGGGGTGCGCCGAATGCATCCTCACCTGCCCCTACGGCAATATCGAGATTCAATGGAACGAGTCCATTCCGGTCTTCCTGAAGAAAATGGTGGAGTACACCTTTGGGGTGCTCAAGGACAAACAGGACCGGGCCGTGCACCTCAATTTCGTCACCCAGGTCTCCCCGGCCTGTGACTGCTACGGCCACAACGACGCCCCCATCGTCGCCGACCTGGGCATCCTGGCTTCCCGGGACCCCATCGCCCTGGACCGGGCCAGCGCCGACCTGGTGAATCAGGCCCCGGGTCTGCCGGGCTCCTGCCTCAAGGATCATGCCCCCGGCGTGGACAAGTTCCGCGACCTCTACCCCCAGATCGACTGGGAGATCCAGTTGGAATACGCCGAACAATTGGGCCTGGGTACCCAGGAGTACGAGCTGGTCAAAATCTAAGCTGGACAGACTGACCCTGCGCCACGGAGACCCGGTCGTCGCCGGGGAACATAGTGCCACCGTGGGAGACCCCGGCCGCCACGCCGGGGCCTCCCGCAAATAATCACCGGCCACACCTGGGTGCGGGATCAGATGCTCAAAATTGAGGCATTTTCTCAATCCTTTGATATAATATCATCCAAACGTCGATCTCGGATTCCTGGCCCCCTTGCCGCTTCACCATCTCTATTCAGGCTCTTCTGGTTGTCATCCCGGGCCCTTTCTAGACATGAGGAATCTCCTTAGCATAATTGCCGCATCTAGAGCCTTGGACATACAGGCGAATTTGCAATCCGTCTGTCATCTTCCGTCCCAGGTTCATTGTTCACCCCCCAGGAGGTGTCTGATGACCGTTGTGCGTTCGGTGGCGTTCACCGCCTTTCTGGCTATTGCCTTCATTATGCCACCCAGCGTCTTGGCCGCCACAGGACCGCTCAAAGACTCGGAATCCGCCTCCCATGGCGACGAGGCCGCCACCTACCGGGTAGTCAATACTTACAAATATCCCGGCTTCCGGCTGATCCAGTTCAATCTGGCCGTCCTGTCTCATTACTCCTATATGCTCATCAGCGGCAAGCAATGCCTAGTGGTGGACCCCGGCCGGGACGTGGCCACCTATGTGGAGACGGCCAAAAAAGAGGGCGTCAAGATCAAGGGGGTCTTCCTCACCCATAACCATGCCGATTTCGTCGCCGGCCACCTGGAGTTGGCCAAGGCGGTGGGCTGCCCCATCTACGCCAGCGCCGCCAGCCATGATCAGTTTCCCCACGAAGCCCTGCAGGAGGGCGCCAAAATCGAGGTGGGGGAGGCCCTGGTATCCATTTTGGAGACCCCCGGGCACACCCCCGACGGCCTCTGCGGTCTCGTGGCCCCCCGGAAACACCCGGACCAGCCCAAGCTCCTACTCACCGGTGACGTCCTGTTCATCGGCAGTGTGGGGCGCCCCGACCTTCTGGGCGGCTCCGTCTCCGCCGCCGCCCTGGCCTCCCAGAGCTACGACACCTGGACCCACAAGCTCAGCCGGCTCCCCGACGACGTGGCCATCTTTCCGGCCCACGGCGCCGGCTCCCTGTGCGGGGCCCATCTCTCGGATGAGCCCACCTCCACCCTGGGCGCCCAAAAGCTCTCCAACCCGTATTTCAGGCACAAAACCCGGGGCGACTACATCGCCGCAGTCCTGGACGGCTTGCCTGAGGCCCCGCAGTACTTCAAGCACAATGCCGCCCTGAACAAACAGGGTCCCGAACTCATCGACTGGCAGGCTCCCCTCCCCCCCGAACTCAAGCCCGAAGCCGCCCTCACCGATCCTGCCCGCTATTACGTGGTGGACCTGCGCAGCCCCCGGCAGTATGCCGCCAGCCACCTCCCCAACTCCGTCAACATCGGCCTCCGGGGCCGCCTGGAAACCTGGGTGGGCATTATGGTCCCCTGGGGCGTCACCCCGGTGCTGGTGGGCAGCAAGGCCGAGCTCCAGGAAGCGGTGCAGCGCCTGCCCCGCATCGGCTACTCTGCCCGGGTCATCACCTGGGAGGCCTGGGAGAAATCCGGCCTGCCCGTGGCCCAGAGTGAATTAATCCCCCCCGCCGAGCTCTTCGCCCGGATGCAGACACCCGACAGCCCGGTCATTGTCGACGTGCGCCTTCCCAACGAATGGATGGGGCTGCGCATCGGTACCGTGGTCAACCTCCCCCTGAACCGCCTGGCTGAGTTGGCCGCCGGCAAACTCGACCCCACCCAGCCCACCGTCACCGTCTGCAACTCCGCCTATCGCTCCTCCCTGGCCGTGGGACTCCTGGAGCGTCTGAAGTTCACCCGGCTGGGCAGTCTCGATGGCGGCTCCGAGGCCTGGATCGCCGCCGGGCTGCCCGTCTTCGGGGCTGAGGTTAAAGCCGCTCCTGTGGCCCCCGCCGTCCCCCAGCGCGAGGTCAAGCTCCCCGAGCGCCTCAGCGCCACCGAACTGCAACGCCTGCTGGTGGACCTGCCCGGGACCTTTGATCTGGTGGATTTGCGTCCCCCCGCCGCCTTCACCGATTACCACCTGCCCGGCGCAAAAAATGTCGATATCGCCGATGTTTTAGCCAACCCCGCCCATCTCACCGGGGTCGGCCCCTTGATTCTGGTGGACCGGGACGGCTCCCTGGCCATGATGGTGGCTGGCATCTTGTCCCAGAAGACCCCCAGGCCCCTCAAGGTCCTCTATGGAGGCGTGGAGGCTTACTGGGCGGCCTCGGCCTTTCCCCGGCCTGCTTCCGGCGCGTTGCCGCCGCCCGCCGCCAAGCCTGCCCCGCCCCCCGGAGCCCATCCGGCCGCACCGACGCCCCCCGCCGCCCCCAAGAAGAAGAGCGCCGGATGCTGACGTATTATTCCGGTCATGAAATACCTGCCTGCGGTTTGGGAATACGCTGACTTAAGGGGAAGGGACCATGGCAACGGCCCTTGGCCTTTCCCCCAACCTGACGGGAGCACGAGATGAAATTGCCGGAATCCCGCTATCTCAATTCCTATGTGGCCGGGATCCTCCTGGGACTGATTCTCCTGGCTGCTTTCCTCACCCTGGGGGCCGGGCTGGGGGCCTCCGGCGGCCTGGCCCGCCTGGCCGCGGCGGTGGAAGTCACGGTGGCGCCCTCACACACCCTGGCCAGCCCCTATTTCGGCGCCTGGGGCGAGTCCCCGGGACGCTATTATCTGGTCTATATGCTGGCCGGCATCTTTTTGGGAGGGCTCCTGTCCGCCCTGGGGGCCGGCCGCTTATATTACACAGTGGAACGCGGCCGTCGCTGTTCGTCACGACTCCGGCTGGTGCTGGCCGCGGTTGGTGGTCTACTGGTGGGGATTGCCTCCCGTTTGGCCCAGGGCTGTACCTCCGGCCAGGCCCTCACCGGCGGCGCCCTGCTGCTCTCCGGGTCCCTGGTCTTCCTGGCCGTGCTCTTCGCCACCGGGTACGCCACCGCTTGGCTCTTCCGGGGTCAATGGCATGATTGAAACCTATTTCGCCGCTGATACCCTGGGCACTCCCGGAGCCTTGCTCACCGCCTTTGTCATCGGACTTCTCTTCGGGGCCGTACTGGAGCAGACCGGCTTCGGCAGCTCCCGGCGCCTAGCCGGGGTCTTCTATCTCACCGACCTGGCCGTCATCAAGACCATGTTCACCGCCATGGTCGTGGCCCTGTTGGGCCTGCGTTACCTGATGGCCTGGGGGTGGCTGGATCTATCCGCCCTCTACCTGATGCCCACCGTCTGGGGGGCGGCGGTGGTGGGAGGGGTCCTGTTCGGGTTGGGTTTCGTCATGGGGGGATGGTGTCCGGGCACCGCCGCGGTGGGCGCCGCGGCCGGGAAACTCGACGCCTGGGTCTTCCTGGGTGGGGTGCTGGCCGGATCTGTGCTCTTCAACGAATTCTTCGCCTGGCTCGAACCTTTGTACACTTGGGGGGATGTGGGCGTCCGCTTTGTCTATGACAGCCTGGGTCTGACCCCCGCCGGCTTTATTCTGGCCTTCACCGCCATGGCCGCCGTCTGTTTCTGGGTGGTGGAGTTCCTGGGCTGGCGGCAGGGAGACGCCGGGGAGGTCTTTGCCCAACCCCCCTTCGCCGCCTTTACCTTGACCTTCCTGGTCCTGGCCCTGGGGTTGACGCTGCTGCCGCCGCAGGCCTTCACGAGTCCAGCCGGCAGCGCCCGTCCTGGCGATCGCGAGCTTTTGTCACAGATTGAGGCTGCCGCCGACCATGTCGAGCCGGAAGACCTGGCCGACCGCCTCCTGCGCCGGGAAGCGGGCCTGATAGTGGTGGACGTGCGCCCCCCGGAAGAATTCGCCGCCTTCCATCTGCGGGGGGCCGTCAATATTACCTTACCCGACCTGCCCGCCGCCTTGGAGTCTCATAAGAACCTCGGCACCATCGTCCTGTATTCCAACGGCATGACCCACCCGGCCCAGGCCCGGGATGCCCTGGCCCGCCGCGGCTACACCAACGTCTTCATCCTCACCGACGGCCTGCTGGGCTTCCAGGAGCGCATCCTCAAACCCGCCTCCCTGCGTTCCGAACCTGTCCCGCCGGTGACGGCGGCGCGTATCGCCCTTTGGAGGACCTTCTTCCTGCCGGGACCGAAGCCGGCCTCCTGAGCCCGGCTCGGTCTTCATTCCCGTCCCCGGGCGTCGGCCCGGGAACGGACCTCTCCGCCTCCGACAGGTAGTCCCACTGCGTCAGCAGTCTCCCCTTTTCCCCGGTCCCGCTCTCACTTCAACCAGTCATCCGGAATCCGGATGATTTCCGGCCGCCGGTAGGCCGGCACCGGCAGAGCCTTCTTGAGCGGGGCCGCCTTCACCTCCGGGTTCCCCGGCAGCGCCACCCACACCTGCCATCCTGCCCCCCGGGCATATTCCCGATAGTCTTTATAGTCGGAGTGGGAGGGTTGCCAGGCTGCCTCGTCCCCGCCGATGCGGACATACAGGTGACCGTGTCTCCCCTGCACCATGGCGGCGTAGACGCCCCGGGCCCGGGCGCTGTCCTGCGGGTACACGGGGCTCCCGGCGTCCACCCCGGCCACCTTGCGGGCGTTGATCAGGGCCTTGAGCTTATTCGTGAGGTCGCTCCCCCAGTCGAAATAGTGTTTCCAGAAGACGCACGGCACCCCCGGGTGGGTCAGGATATAGGCATAGGCCTGCTCCACTTCCCAGTTGTTGGCAAAGTTGTCGGAGGTGTGATGTTCCTCCGGGGTCCCGTCTTCATGGGTGCGGTACCCGGTGTCATGGTTTTCCAGGAAGGTGACCGCCCGGTTGCACCAGGGAAGGTTGTCGGTGGTGTCCCCCATCAGACCCAGCCCGTGCCCGAACCCGTACCAGGCGGAGTAATTGCCCTTATTGTCCTTCAGGGTAAAGAAGGTGGTGAAATCGAAGACATCGCTGGCAGTGCGCAGGTCTCCGGGGGTGGTGGCCGTGTGCCACACCCAGCCCCGCTGCTCGCCCTGCTTGTCCCAGTCATACTCCCCCACGCTGAAGGTGGGCCGGGAGGCCCGGTTGTATTGCGCCGCCCACCGGGCCTGATAGCCGTGCACCATGTCATAGCGCCAGCCCCGGTAGCCCAGCGACTTGAGTTGCAACAGATATCTCATGAGATCCCGGCGCACTCCCGGGTTAGTGTGATCCAGGTCCCGGAAGGAGTTGTACTGATAGGTGGTGCCCCCGTGGCTGGTATAGGCGGTGGGACGCTCCTCCGCCGCCCCCCGTTGCTCCATGGGGGTGTTGTAAACTTCGGAGTCGGGATTGGTGAAGGCCTCGTCATCGGCGGTGATGGCCCAGGTCCCCCAGGCGGGGTTCTTGAAATCCGCCCATTTCGTCGAGCCGTCCCGATGGTTGATGACAATGTCGGCCACCGGTTCGATCCCTTTCCGGAGCAGCTCTCGCAACATCGCCCGGTGCTGGGCAAAGGTCCCGTAGCTGTTGCTCAGATTGAAATATTCCTTGGGATTGTAGCCGGCGCTGAACTGCCCGGCATACGAGGGCGGCGGCAGCCAGATCAGGTCAAAGCGGCCCTCCCGGATCTTGCCGGCCTGCTCCCGCACGATGACGTACCAGGTCTTGGTGCCGAAGGAGGCGAATTTCTCCGGGTGCCCATGCCGGTAAGACTCCCAGTAAAACCCCTGCAGCATCACCCGGTCATCGTCGAATCCGGCTTGCCCCCAGACCGGCAGATAGCTGGCTAAAACAAGCACAATGGTCAGGATGGCCCGGAACATCATTCCATTTGTTGCTCCTTGCATGATTGTGCTCCTCCTTGCTGTGCCGTTTTTTCAGAATGCCAAAACGCCCTGCCCCGCTTCTTCAACAATCTATCTATTCGATTATACATATGTTTATAAATCATTCGAGCCATTGTCAAGGACCATACCCTTTGTCTACCATTATCCGGACCATACCACCGTTTCCCCCCCCTTCCCGACCACGGCTCCCGATGCCCTTCGTCTGTCGGGAAGTGTTGGGTCGCCTCGCCGGGTCACCCAGGACCTGTCTGCTTGCATTATCTGGTTTGACTCTGATCCTCAATTAGCCGTATAATCTTATATCTTCCATCCGCCACCGTGGCGGACTCCTTCCGGGAACTCATGCATGGCAAACCTTTTCCCCAGGAGGCTCCCATGTCACCTCGGCTTGTCCGTCGTGTGCTGCTGGTCATGGTTCTTTGTGTCTGGCCCTTGTCCGGGGCCTGGGCACAACCTGCAGGCGCCCCTGCCCGGATTTACTGTAAGCACTTCATCGGCGGCTATCCCCTGGGGGCTGCGGCAGTCAATGCCTTGATCATCCGGGATCTTTATGCCCTCAGCCTCAACCCGCAAACCAAATTGGCCGATTGGGTCTGTTATTACCTGACTCCCCGGGAGACCCAGGGCGACCTGGATCTGGAGCGAAAGTGGCGTAACGAGCCCTGGGTCGGCAAGGGCGAAGCCCTGGAGGCCACTCCCAAAGACGATTATCAGGGCGCCGGGGATCAGGACTATGACCGCGGGCATATGGCTCCCCTGGCCTCCTTCCGGGGTTCGCCCTACGCCTCGCAGGTGAACTTCTACAGCAATATCGTGCCCCAGAAGGCAGCTTTAAACGAAGGTCCGTGGAAGCGTCTGGAAGACAAGGTCAGGGACTTGGTGGATTCATCCGGCCGGGTTTGGGTAATGAGCGGCCCTCTGTATGAGCGGGAGATGCCGGCCCTCCAGAAGTCAAGCAAACCTCACCAGGTTCCCAGCGCCTTCTGGATGATCGTGGTGGCGCCCACCAAGGACAATCCCCGCCTCCCCCAGGACCTCAATGTCGCCGCCTTTATCATGGATCAGGAGACCCCCCGCAACGCTTCTCCTTTGGATGGCCTGGTGGCCGTGGCCGAGGTGGAAAAAAGAAGCAAGCTGAATTTCTTCTGGCAGCTCCCCGAAGCCGATCAGCAGAAGTTGGAGGCCTCCAAGGCGACTACGTGGGCCAAAAAATGGCTGCAATGAGCCTGTGCCGGGATCGGTTAAGCCACGATCCGGGGTCGGTTTTTGGGGGACTGCAACATGTTGGAACTGACGGCCGTTCTGGGCACCGGCCTGGTTACTCCAGTCTTAAATACTTGTAGCCGACAAAATTCTATGGTACTTTATATTATTTAAAATTATTCTCGGGTGGTCGGCTGCTTGCCCGATACGTTTCCCCAGATTTTCACGGTCAGCGCTCTAACATCCCAAATCAAGGCCCTCCTGGAGGAGCACTACCCCTTGGTCTGGGTTAACGGTGAGGTGTCCAATCTGCGGCAACCCCTTTCCGGCCATTACTACTTCACCTTAAAAGACGAGGGGGCCCAGCTGCGGGCCGTCCTGTTCAAAGGCGATCATCAGGGGTTGCGTCATAAGCCGGCGGAACGCCAAAAGATTATCTGCCGGGGCCGCCTCGGGGTCTACGAACCCCGGGGGGAATACCAGCTCATCATTAACTATCTGGAGCCCCTGGGGCTGGGGGCCTTGGCCCAGGCCTTCGAGGAACTGAAAAACCGCCTGGCCGGTGAGGGACTTTTCGCCCCTGAACATAAACGACCGCTGCCCTTTCTGCCCCAGCGGGTGGCAGTGGTCACCTCCCCCTCGGGTGCGGCCATCCGGGACTTCCTCCAGGTCCTGCATCGGCGCTTCCCGAACCTCGAGGTGGTAATCTTTCCGGTGAAGGTTCAGGGCTGGGGGGCGGCGGAAGAAATCGCCGCGGCCATCGAGACGCTCAACACTCTCCCGGATCTCGACGTCCTGGTGCTGGCTCGGGGGGGCGGCTCCATCGAAGACCTGTGGGCCTTTAACGAAGAAATCGTCGCCCGGGCCATCTTTGCCTCCCAGATCCCCGTGATCTCCGCCGTGGGCCACGAAATCGATTTTACCATCGCTGACTTTGTCGCCGACCTGCGGGCCCCCACCCCGTCGGCCGCCGCCGAACTGATGGTCCGGCGTCAGGAAGAGCTGCGGGGGAACCTGGGGCAACTGGGCGGGCGGCTGGTGCAACAGATGCGGACGATTCTGGTCTCTCACCGAGAGCGCCTGAGGCTTACCTGTCGGCGCCTTCCCGATCTGCGCCGGCGTTTGGGCGATCTGCGGCTGCGCCTGGATGACCGGGGGGAGCATCTGGTCCGTCTGGCGCGGGGCCGGTTGCGCCAGGAACATCAGCGGCTTCGCCTGGACCACACCCGGTTGAGCCTGAACAGCCCCCGGCGTCTGGCCGACGCCCGCCGCCAGCTCCTGGACCTTCATGCCCGGGAACTCCGGCAACAGATGCTTCGCCGGCTGGCCTCTTATCGACAGCGCTGCACGCACCTGGAAGAGCATCTGCAGGCCCTCAACCCCCAGGCCATCCTGGCCCGGGGCTACGCCGTGGTCACCACTGTGCCGGAGCACCGCATCGTCCGGGACGCCGCCCAGGTGGAAGTAGGTGCCGATGTGGGCGTCCGGCTGGCCCGGGGAAATCTGGACTGCCGGGTGCAGGCCGTAAGTCGTAAGCCGTAAATGGAATGATAATACCCACATATTGACAACCGGTTGATCTTTTGGATCATTTATAACCTTTTCAAAAACCGTATACTGGAAACGAATCATTGTGAGCGCCAAGCCCAAAACCACAACCCTCAAGGGCAAAACCGAAAGCCCTGCCTTCGAAGCGAACCTCAAGCGGCTGGAAGACCTGCTGCAGCAATTGGAGCACGGGGACCTGCCGTTGGAGGCCGCCCTGGCCGCCTTCGAAGAGGGGATGCAGTTGGTGCGCCGCTGCAATGCCAAGCTGGACGAAGTGGAACAGAAGGTCGAACTCCTGCTGCGGGACGAGGCCGGCCGCCTCATCGCCCAGCCGTTCTCCAACCCGTCGGAAGGCGACGATTGATGGAGTCCTGATGGACCTCAAACAGTATCTCCAAGAACGCAAAACCCTCATCGACGCCACCCTGGAAGATTATCTGCCCGCCACCGCCGGGGTGGGGGCCCGGGTGGTGGAGGCCATGCGCTACAGTCTCCTGGCGGGCGGCAAGAGGCTGCGCCCCATCCTGTGTCTGGCGGCCGCCGAGGCCGTGGGCGGACGCCTGGCCGACGCCCTGCCCGTGGCCTGCGGCTTGGAGATGATCCACACCTATTCCCTCATCCATGACGACCTGCCCGCCATGGATAACGACGACCTGCGCCGGGGCCGCCCCACCTGCCACAAGCAATTCGACGAAGCCACCGCCATCCTGGCCGGAGACGGTCTCCTCACCGAGGCCTTTGCCGCCATGGTGCGGGCCGCCGCCCATCGCCCCGACCAAGAGGCGGTGGTCCTGGACGTCATCCGGCTCATTGCCGACGCCGCCGGCCACCAGGGCATGGTGGGCGGGCAGATGGCGGACTTGGAAGCTGAGGGCCAACCCGCCGACCTCCCCCAGGTGGAGGCCATTCACCATCTGAAGACCGGCGCTCTGCTCACCGCCGCGGTGCGGGCCGGCGCCCTCTTGGGAGGCGGGACGTCCGAGGACGTGGCCCGTTTGACAAATTACGGCAAATTTTTCGGTTTGATATTTCAGATAACTGACGACTTGCTCGATATAGAAGGGGAGTCCTCGGAAATGGGGAAACCCACCGGCATGGACGCCGTCCGGCAAAAGGCCACCTATCCCGGGGTGCTGGGTGTGGCCCAGGCCCGGGAGCGGGCCCGCCGCCTGGTGGACCAGGCCCTTCAGGAACTGGAGCCATTGGGCGCTGCAGCTGAGCCTTTGCGCCAAATAGTCAACTATCTCTTGGTGCGACGGACCTAGACCAAAGGGGAAAAGGTATGGAGAAAATCGAAGGCGGCCTGATCAAAGTGCGGGATTCCAAACCGACCAAACGTCGCCTGTTGGACACCATCAACAGCCCGGCCGACCTTAAAAAGCTGGCTCTGGAACAACTGCCGCAGGTGGCCCAGGAACTGCGCCAGCAGATCATCGGCACTGTGGCCCAAACCGGCGGCCACCTGGCCCCCAACCTGGGGGTGGTGGAACTCACCATTGCCCTGCACTACGTCTTCGATACCCCCCGGGACAAGATTATCTGGGATGTGGGCCACCAGGCCTATGCCCACAAGCTCCTCACCGGGCGGCAGAAAAACTTCCATACCCTGCGGCAATTCGGGGGCCTCAGCGGCTTCCCCAAACGGGCCGAAAGTCCGTATGACTCCTTCGATACCGGCCATAGCTCCACCTCCATTTCCGCCGCCCTGGGTATGGCCACCGCCAAGTGTCTGAAAAAGGAGAAACGCCGGGTCATCGCCGTCATCGGCGACGGCTCCATGACCGCCGGGATGGCCTTCGAGGGGCTGAACAACGCCGGCGACCTGCACAAGGACCTCATCGTCATCCTGAATGACAACGAGATGTCCATCTCCTCCAACGTCGGGGCCTTGTCCTCGTTTCTCAGCCGCAAGCTCACCAAGCGGGCCCTGGTCTACGTCAAACGCCAATTCGAAAACTTCCTCAAGTCGGTCCCCGGCATCGGCGATGACCTGAGGCTGCTGGCCAAAAAGAGCGAGGAATCCTTCAAGGCCTTCCTGACTCCCGGCATGCTCTTCGAGGCGCTAAAATTCAACTATCTCGGGCCGGTGGCCGGTCATCGCCTCGATCACCTCATCGAAACCCTGGACAACGTCAAGCACCTCTCCGGTCCCATTCTGGTGCACGTGCTCACCACCAAAGGCAAGGGCTACGAGCCCGCCGAATGCGATCCCACCAGCTTCCACGGTCTGGGCTGCTTCAACCTGGAGACCGGCGAACCCAAAAAGAGCGTCAGCGCCTTACCCTCTTATACCGAGATCTTCGGCGAGACCTTGGTGAAGCTGGCCGCCGAAGACCAACGCCTGGTGGCCATCACCGCGGCCATGCCCGACGGCACCGGCCTGGTGGATTTTCGCCTGCACTACCCGCAACGCTTCTTCGATGTGGGCATCTGCGAGCAGCACGCCGTCACCTTCGCCGCCGGTCTGGCGGTGGAGGGCCTCAGGCCCGTGGTGGCATTATACTCCACCTTTCTCCAGCGGGCCTACGACCAGGTCCTCCATGACGTCTGTCTGCAGAATCTCCCGGTGATCTTCGCTCTGGACCGGGGCGGCGTCGTGGGTGAGGACGGTGAGACCCACCAGGGTCTCTTCGACCTCTCCTACCTTCGGCATCTCCCCAATCTGGTGGTCTGCGCCCCCAAGGACGAAGACGAACTGCGCCATCTGCTCTACACCGCCCTGTCCCATAACGGCCCCATCGCCATCCGCTACCCCCGGGGCAGCGGCGTCGGCGTCTCCCTGTCCCCGGCCCTGTGCAAGATCCCCCTGGGAAGCGCAGAGGTCCTGACCCAGGGACACGACCTCCTTATCCTGGCTTTGGGGGCCACGGTGCACCCGGCCCTGGCCGCGGCTGAGGAGTTGCTCAAGGATAACATCACCGCCACCACGGTAAACACCCGGTTCGTCAAACCTCTGGACCAGTCCACCCTCCTCACCCTGGCCGCCCAGCACGGCCGCATCCTCACGGTGGAGGAGAACGTCGCCCTGGGTGGCTTTGGCAGCGCCATCCTGGAACTGCTCAACGACCACGGACTGCACGGCATCCCGGTCAAACGCCTGGCCATCCCCGATGTCTTTGTGGAGCACGGCTCCCAAAAAATCCTGCGCCATAAATTCGGCCTCGACGCCGAGGGCATCGCGGCGGCCGCCCGGGATTTTTTCGACCAACCCGCAGCGGTGAAGAAGGTGGTGTGGGGGAATTTCTAGGGGAAGTGGGAGTGGCTATAGGTTGTTTTGAGGTTATGTAAAGATGACGAATAGCGAGGCATCTGCCAGTATTAGTAGACAGATAGTCTCCTCTTGTGGCAACTAAATATAATACGAATTCTTAAGAAAAATTAATAACCATCCAAAAAAATTGATGACGCACCCCCTTGAACAAGAATACGGGTTGACAGCCGAAGAATTATTGGAGGCAATCAATCGTCGATTTCGTGCAAAAGTAACATTAGAGGGAGCTGTAGCTGAAGTTCACCTTGGTAAACATATAAGGGAACTTTTTCAAAGGGGATTGATCACTAAATTCGAAGAACATGACCTCGATGGTTACCCCGATTATACGATTTGGGTCCATAGCCAACCAAAAAGGAGATTTCGCATAGAATGTAAAAACATAAGAAATCGTAATGAAGCATATAAAAAAGGAGGCGCAGTTATTGCTTATAAAGTAGAAACACAGAAAACAAGATCATCTAAAGGGGACAAAAGCAGTAGATACTATGGATATGATTATTTTGATATACTGGCTGTTTGTTTAGGAAAGAAAACTCATGACTGGACACAGTTTATGTATATATTAACAAAAAATCTATCGAGCCATGAAAAATATAAAAATAAAATAGCAGTTATGCATCCCGTCCCTATTCCCAATTCAATAATAAAACCCCCATGGTATATTTCTTTAGAAATTTTATTAAGGGAGTTAGTTAGTGATTAAATTTGGATATAAAACTAGGTTAGGGAAGGCAATAATTGGTGATTCAATCACTATTATGCGAGACATCCCTAGTGATTCAATCGACTTAGTTATTACATCTCCTCCCTATGCTTTGCATTTTAAGAAAGAATACGGTAATGCAAGTCAAAAAGATTATATAAAATGGTTTTCTCCCTTCGCTGTGGAAATTTTGAGAATTTTAAAGCCTTCGGGGAGCTTTGTTCTTAATATAGGAGGAGCTTGGACACCTGGAAAGCCTATACGTTCGCTTTATCAGTTACGTTTATTACTTCACCTTTGCGATGAAATAGGCTTTAATTTATGTCAGGAGTTTTTTTGGTATAATCCTGCCAAAATGCCAGCACCGGCTGAATGGGTTAATGTAAGAAGGATTAGGGTTAAAGACTCAATAGAGTATATTTATTGGCTTGGAAAAACAACCTACCCAAAAGCTGATAATTCCAAGGTACTACAGCCATATAGTAATGATATGCGCCGACTAATAAAAAGAGGCGTTACGGCAACTCGCCGCCCTTCAGGTCATAATATCAAAGAAACATTCGCTCAAGATAAAGGAGGGGCAATACCAGGGAATTTTATCCAATGTGGAAATAATGAAAGTAATAGCAACTATATAGCAGCGCTTAAAAAAGCTGGAAAAAAAATCCATCCTGCTCGCTTTCCTGCTGAACTACCAAAATTTTTTATAAAATTCCTTACAGATCCAGGGGATATAATTTTAGACCCATTTTCTGGATCAAACACTACAGGCTTTGTATCTGAGCAACTAGAGAGAAGATGGATCTCTATAGAAATCAATGAAGAATATTTAAGAGATTCCGAGTTACGATTTCAACTGTCTCAGAATAGTAATTGTGGCTCCTTATTCGAGCAGCAGAAAGAACCTACTCAATTGTCTCTTGTGGGAGATTGAACCTGCCTGCTTATTCATGTAGTATTTTATTATTCTCTTAAGCGGCCCTCAGGCACCAGTTTGATTTCCAGGCGGCAGCCCACGGCTCACTGCTTACTCACCACTGACCACTATCCCCATGCCCAAACCCCGCCTCGACACCCTCTTGGTCGACCGCGGCCTGGCCCCCAGCCGGGAGCGGGCCCGGGCCTTGATCCTGGCCGGCAAAGTCCTGGTGGGCGGCCAGGTGGTTAGCAAGGCCGGGACCGCGGTGTCCCCTGACGCCGTCCTGGCTCTCAAAACGCCCGACATCCCCTTCGTGAGCCGCGGCGGAGTAAAGCTGGCCGCCGCCTTGGAGCACTTTCACCTGGACGTGACCGGCAAGGTGGCCCTGGACGTGGGCGCTTCCACCGGTGGGTTCACCGACTGCCTGCTCCAGTCCGGGGCCGCCCGGGTCTACGCCCTGGACGTCGGTTACGGCCAGCTCGACTGGCGCCTGCGCCAGGACCCCCGGGTGATCAGCCTGGAACGGCTCAATGTCCGCTACCTGCCCCCCGACGCCCTCCCGGAGCCGGTGGACCTCGCCGTCATCGACGTCTCCTTCATCTCCCTGAAGCTGGCCCTCCCCCCCGTCCTGCCCCTACTCAAGCCGGGCGGCGACCTCATCGTCCTGGTCAAACCCCAGTTTGAGGTGGGGAAGGGCCTGGTGGGCAAGGGCGGTGTGGTCCGGGACCCAGCCCTGCGACTTCAGGCCGTGGCGGAAATCACCGCCTTGGCCCAGTCCCTGGGTCTTGTGGCCAGCCCTCCCCTCCCCTCCCCCATTTTGGGCCCCAAGGGCAATCAGGAATACCTCTTGCATCTGCAAAAATCGGCATAATACCTGAAATTTCCTTTGCCTTTTCCCCAAAAATACATTATAAGATAATGTCTCTTTGACCTTCACCCCGCTGGGGGGACAAAGAACTTCCCCGGAATTCGGGTGGGGCCGACAAGACCGAGGGGGGGGTAGGCGCATGATCGTTCGATTAGCCCTCATGGGGGCCATGGCTTTGCTGTTGACCTGCACCGTCCTGGGGCAAGCGCCCATGGCCGATGCGGCCGCGGATCCGCTGCTCACCCAGGGGGTTCAGGATCTTCAGGCCGAAAACTATGAAGAGGCCCTGGCGGCCTTTACCCGTAGCTGGAGCCAGGGCCCGCACACAGCGGAAAAGGCTTACTACCTGGGCCTCACCTCCGGCCGCCTGGGGCGCTACGAGGCGTCCCAAAGCCACCTGGAAGAAGCCGTGCGCCTCAACCCGGATTACTCCGAGGCCCGACTTGCCTTGGCCGATCTTCTGGTCAATCTGGAGAAATCGGCCGACGCCCAGGAGCATCTGGAGTATCTCCGCGCCCGCAATTATCAGCCTGCTCACACCGCCCTGTTATCGGGACAGGCCGCCTTCCAACAAAAGAACTATTCGCAAGCTGTAACCTACCTCCGGGAAGCGGAAACCGACCCGGCCTTCGCCCAGCAGGCCAAACTGCAGTTGGGGCTGGCCCTGGAAGCCCAGCATCGTTATGATGAATCCCGGCGGGTGTTGCAGGAAGCCGTTACCGTCAACCCCGATTCCCTCCTGGCCGGTTACGCCCAACGCCAGGTCTCGGTGGTGGAGCGCCGTCAGAAAGACACCCAGCCTTTCCATGCCCAGGTCAGCAGTTCGTTCGAGTACGACACTAACGTTACCCTGCAGTCTGGCCAGGGCGGGGCACAAGTTATCAGCGGCCAGGGTGACACTGTTTTTACCCAGCTGGCCAGCCTGGATTACCAGTTCTTCCCCCACGACCCCTTTGGCCTTATGGTGCAGTATTCCATCTTTCAGAACTTCCACCGTCGCATCACCCCCTACGACGTCCTCAGCCACACTGCCGGAATAACGCCCTCCTACCGGTTCAGCCAGGGCACTCTATGGTTCCCTTTCACCTTTAATTACATGGATGTGGGCTCCGATAAGTACTATACCGGCTATGTCCTGTCCCCCACCTACCTCCATATGGTGACGCCCAAGATCGGCCTGGAGGCCGGGATGTTCCTGGCCCGGAATTATTATTGGTACCCCCTCCCCTTCGCCCAGGAGGATCGCAGTGGCAAGGATATTGGCGGCAGTCTGGGGGCCTATTATTTTCTGAAAAACCAGAAAGGCTATCTCCAGGCACGATTCAGTTACCTGCGGGACGCCACCGGCGGCAGCAACTGGGACAGTTCCATCTATCGCCTCCTCTTTGCCGCCCTCTATCCAGTCACCGAAAACTTCAAAGTGAACGGCTTTCTGGAACTGACCCTGCAGCCCTATGACCACAACTGGTTCAACGGCAACCCTCTGGTCAGCAATCCCAAACGCCAGGATAAAACCCTCTTGGTGGGCGTGGGGGGAACCTATAACATTTATAAGGGGCTGGAGCTGAACCTGCACTATTATTTTGTCCGCGACAATTCCAACCTACCTTTATATGATTATCATCGCCATATCATGGGGGGCACGATCGCCTATAAGTATTAGGCAGCATAAGGGACTTAGGGTTTTTCGGGAGGCGGGTATGGATTCTCAGACCTTGGCTTCCCATCCTTGGTCGGTTCTGACTTAGCTTTGAGAGGAGGAGTGGGATGCGCCGGGTAGGTTCGACATTGGCTGTACTGATAGTGCTCACCGCGTTCCTGGGGGCCGCGGCCCACGCCCAGGATCAGTCCGTGGGACGGTTTACCCAGGTTTCCGGCCAAGTGGACATCCTAAAGGCCGGCAAGCTCCCTGCCGCCCCAGTGAAGGTCAGTGACCAAGTCCACACCGGCGACCTGATCCGCACTAAAACCCAATCCAAGGCCCAGGTGCAGTTCATCGATGACACCCTGTTGGATATCTCTCCCAACAGTCGGGTGGTTATCGACCAATATATCTTCGATGGCGCCACCCAACGCCAGGCCACCCTCCGGGTCCTGTTGGGTATGGTATATACCACCGTGACCAAACTCTTCCGCAAAGACCGCCCCGATTTCACCATCGAAACCGAAACCGCGGTCATCGGCGTACGCGGCACCAAAACCTTCGTGCTGCGTATCCCCCGGGGCACCGATGTCTACAACGAACAGGGGACCGTCCAGGGGAGCAATATCAATCCGGCCGTTTCGGGATTTGTGCTCGCTAGAAATATGGAGTTCTTCCGGGTGGGCGAAAACCAGCCCCCCACCATCCCCATACCCTTCTCGATGCAGGACCTCCAAAACCTCCGCCGGGTGCTTGACGTCGGCCTGATGGGAAGGGTTGGCCCCCCCGGTCAGACTTCCGGGCAACCCGCCTATCGCCCCCTGGGGGTGCAACCCGGACTGCAAGAAGGAACCGGCTTGCCGGGTGGGGTCACCATTCCCACCATACCGCCTCAGCTGCCGGCCAAGGTTCTGCCCTTCCATGGTTCTTGAACATAATCTTGACGTGAGGTCGTTTCTGAGAGAAGCCCCAAACTTCGGTTATAAAAGGTAAGTTCTTAACATCTGGGGAGGGCGACCGGGAAGCCCCCGGTCCTCTCCCGTTCCTTTATTAGACATCTCCACAGTTATGCCGCCCATTGTTTCTCCCCAGCAAGTCCATGCCCAATCTACCCTGACCCTGTCTCGCGTCTTGGGCGGACTTTTGTTGACTGTGGCCCTGGGCTTTATAGCCCTGTATATCGTCGTCGCCCTATGGCGGCTTCCCTACCCCTTTGATCTGGAGTGGGTGGAGGGGGCCACCGTGGATCACGTTCGCCGCATCTTACAGGGGGACAAACTCTACGTTCACCCCAGTCTCGAGTTTGTTCCCTTCATCTATACGCCCGGATACTATTACCTGGCGGGACTTTTCAGCCTGGCCTGGAAGGTGGGTTACGAACCTCTGCGGTTGCTGTCGTTTCTGGCGTCGTTGGGGTGTTTCCTGTTCATTTTCGCCCTAGTGCGGCGGGAAACGGATAACCGGCTCTCCGCCGTGGCCGCCGTCGGTCTATTCGCCGCCACTTTTGAAGCCTCCGGGGCCTATCTGGATCTGGCGCGGGTCGACAGCCTCGGCCTCTGTTTCATCCTGGCCGCCCTTTATACCGCCAGGTTCCATCCTGGTCGGGGGGGGCTCCTGGTAACTGTCGGGCTCATCTTTTTGGGCTACCTCACCAAGCAGACGGCCCTGGCGCTGCTCCCCCCGCTGCTGCTCTGTTATTTTCTGAAACAGCCCAGACTAGGGCTACTTTTCGGCGCAACCGCAGCCCTGCTGTTCGGCGGGGGCATCCTGTGGCTTAATTATCTCCACGATGGCTGGTTTTCCTACTACACCTTTTATCTTCCCTTATCGCATCCCTACGAACCCGACCGTTTGATCAGTTTTTGGTCTCAGGATATTTTTGCGGTCTTGCCGGTGGCCTGCAGCTTAGGAGTTTTTTATCTGCTCAGCTTCACCGGACGTTCCGAAGCCCCCCGGCGCTTTTATTTCCTTGCGGGACTGGGAATCCTGGCCTTTGTCTGGCTGACCCGCGTCCATGACGGCGGTTGGAAGAACGATCTCATGCCCGCCTACGCCTTCCTGGCCGTGCTCTTCGGCTTGGCTGTCGGCCGTCTCCTGGCCATTGCTCACGCTCTCCCCTCAGACCGGGCCGAAACGGTTAAGGCCTCCCTGTTTGCCGCCTGTCTCATTCAGTTGTTGGCCTTGGCCTACAACCCCCTGGAACAGGTTCCCACGCAAACCGACCTGGAGGCCGGCCAGGGATTTGTCCGTCTGATGCAATCATTGGCGGGAGAGGTCTATGCCCCCACCTTCGGTTTCATCCCCTCTCTGGCCGGTAAAAAAACCTATGCCCACGAAGCCGCCTTGTTCGACGTTCTCCGTGGGCCCGAAAGTGAATTCAGTTGGGGACTGTTACGCCAATTGCAAACCGCGGTCAATCACCAGCGCTTCGCCGCCATCATCCTGGCCAACCCGCCCACGCCGGAGGCAGATGGCCTGGACTTGGATGATTATTATGTCAAGCACCCTCTCTACTATAAAGATAAATCGGTCTTCCTGCCGGTAACCTGCCTCCCGGCCCGGCCCAATTACCTCTACCTCCCCCGGGACTTGAGTCAGCCGGTGTATTCCAAATAGAGCCGCCCCCCTACCCGCTCGATCATTTTGCCTCGGCATGGCAGGCGCGCATCTGATTCTTCAGATCAGCCAGTTCGTGTTTCACCATCTCCAGGTTGCGCAGTTTCACTGCCAGAGCCAGATTTTCCACATGATCGAGGTATTCCTGCATCTGCTCGGCCCAATCCGGCTCCGCATAATGATTGAATTCCTCGTTGAGCCTGATGAACTCCGCCATCTTTTCCACCGCAGGCATAGTGCCTTGCTGCACGGCTCGGTCCAATTCCGCCAGGACGGTCCCCAAGCGTTTCTTAACCCCTTTGAAATCGGCCATCTGCCGCTCCGCCGCCTGGCGAGCCGAGGGTTCCATAGTCTCCAGGACGGACCAGCGTAACTTTAGGGTGGCGCCCAGGCGCCCTTTTTTCTCCTTGAGGTCCCAATCGGCATTGAGTTCCTCCTGGACCTTGATCCGTCTCCCTTTAACCTCCAGATACCCCTGCCGTAGCTGCCCCGCCAGTGCTTCCAGCAGGTTCGCCACCTCCTGCCGGGTCCTCACTTCGCCTTTTTTCTCCTCCATGACCTCTCCTTACAAACTGCTGCCTCACCCGAGTGTGGCACGAGCACCTGCTTCGGGGTTCGAAGTGCAGCCTTCCGGACTGGCCGGTCTGTTGCCATTACGCAACTATTTCCGCAACTCCTTGCCAATGGCGAAGGCCGGCGCCAGGTATTCCCCCGTCCTGTAATACGCCCTGCTGTCAAAGGCGAACAGAAAGGGCTTGATCTTGGTGATATCGGGAATGCCCGCCGGGGTGAGAAACTCCTCTTCCACCTGAATATCCTTGATCTCCCCCACGAACTGCGTATGCAGCCCGATCTCCAAGGTGTGCAGGACCTGGCATTCCAGGACCACAGGAAATTCCTGAACGTAGGGAGCGTGCACCACCTGGCTGGGGACCGGCGTCAAACCCGTATCCGCAAATTTATCCACCGTGCGACCAGAGGCGATACCCACGTAATCGGCTTCCTTCACATACCCCTCCGGGGGGATGTTGACCGTAAAGGCCCTTTGAGACATGAGATTCTCATAGGTATAGGTCGCGGCCCGCAGGGATATGGCGACACATGGCGGTTGCGAACAGCAGATGCCGCCCCAGGCGGCCGTCATGATATTGGGTCTCCCGGCTTGGTCATAGGTACCCACCACCAGTACCGGCATGGGATAGAGAATGGTCTTGGCCCCCAATGATTTCTTCATTCTGGACTCCTTTCGTCTGGTAGACCCTATCTCGTGCCCCTCAGGGCCTTGAAGCCTTTTGCAATTCTTGGCGAAAGTTCTCCAGCTCCCGGTCAAACTCCCGCTTCTGTCTGAGAAAAACCTGACCCGTCGGTGTCTGGGAGAGTTTTTCCGAGTTCAACCGCTGCATGGCCCGCTGATACTCTTCCAATTCCCGGGCGTATGCCTTGGCCTTGCCCAGGAGGCGGCGTTTTTCCTGGGCGTCCATGCCCTGATCATGGCCGATCTTCCGTAGGCTGCGGAGATTCTTCCTCAATTCTTCCAGATTCTCACGTAACTCCTGGGTGGCCTGGGATATCTCGGCCTCTTTCCCTGCCCCTGGCGACGGTATTTCTGGAGCTGTCGCTCCCAAAAGAAAAAACCCGCTCATGACCAGACCGACGACCGATGCGATCCTCCAGCGCCACTTGGCTCCCTGACTCATAATAATCCTCATAAAATTAAGGCTCATTCCCGCCGCCGGCAACAAAGCCATGGCTCTGCAGCCTGGTGTTGGTGCCCTCCACGGCTGCCTGTTGCATTCTGCCTGCCACCCCCGGCTCACTTCCCTTTAGTCCCACCGGCTTCTTCCCGGCAACGTTTGCGAGCCTCTTTGCCGCATTTCTCCCAGATGATGCAGCCCGGACGGAATTTACAATACACACAGGGATCGGTACAGGCCCGACAATCCTCCAGACATTCCTCGCAATAATAGTAGTCCATCTTCTGACAGTGAATCCTGGTTTCGCGCCCCGGGTGAAAACGGCATTCCATGGATCGGCACCTCAATAATGCTTTGCCCTTTCGGCCGGCCCCTTCCTGGGCCTCCGTGAACACCATTGCAAGTCTGATTCTACGTGAAAACGATCCGGGCGTCCACCGCCCAGCAGCCGGTGGGCGTTGCCGTCAACGGGTTGATATCCAGCTCCCTGATGGTGGGCACCGCGCCGGCCACTTCGGAAAGCGCCGCCAGGACCTGAGCCACATCCTCCACGGCCACTGCTGGCTCTCCCCGGAAACCGGTAAGCAGCGGGAACATCCTCAGCCGGGAGAGCATGTCCCGGGCCTGTGGCACCGATACCGGCGCCAGGGTTTGGACGACATCCTTATAGAGTTCGGTGTACACTCCCCCCTGGCCGCAGACCACAACCGGTCCAAAGGTCGCATCCTGCTTCAGACCCAGGAGAACTTCCTTCCCTGTCCGGTAGGGCTGCACCAAGATGCCCTCCAGGTGGGCGGGTGGATGCCCCTGGCGCACTGCCTCCTCTAGTCGCCGAAACCCATGGACCACCTGATCCGGTCGCTCCAGTCTCAATAGGACCCCGCCCCGATCCGACTTGTGTACCCATTGCGGCGATACCACCTTAAGCACCACCGGATACCCCAGGGTCTCAGCCGCAGCCACGGCCTCCTCCGGGCTCTGGGTCAGCCGGCTTTGCAACACCGGCAGGCCCAAGTGCTCCAGGAAATCCAAGGCTGCGTTCCCCAACCTCACCTCCCCAGGCTCCGAAGTAGCTATCCCGGCCGGCGTGTCGACTCGCACCGTTGTCCAGCTCTCCAAGGGCCGGATTTTGGTTTGGCCGTACACCCAGAGGTGGCGGAAAACTCGGGCTGACGCCTCCACCGAGGCAAAGCCGGCCACGCCGGGGGTTTCCTCCAATTGCATCGCCAGCTGCTCCCGGTAATCCCCATAGAGGGCCAGAGCCAGTGGTTTGCCGAATCTTGCCAGATGCAGACGGGCTATGAAGTCCGGAGTAGGGACGATATTGCGGTGCAAGGGCGAGGCCAAAGACGGCAGGATCCCGATCACCCCGTCGATTTCAGGAGAGGCCAGCAAACCGGTGATGGCCTCCTCGGCCGCGGCCAGAAAGTCCCCGGTGAACATGCCGATGGGCCATAAATCCACCGGGTTGTGCAGCTTGTGCCAATATGGCCCCTGGGGTTCCAGACCCTGGCGCAACCCCTGAGGCAGGTCCCCCAGCTCCAGCCCTTCCCGGCTGAGGGCGTCGGCGGTCATGATGCCCAAGGCGCCGCTGGCCGTGACTACCCCAATGCGCGGTCCATGCAAGGGAGGCAGCTTCCGGAAGCCCAGAACCGTATCCACCATCTCCGGAGCCCCGTACACCCGGGTAAGGCCGGCCCGTTCCAAAGCCGCAGCGAATACTGCATCCTCCCCCACCAGGGAGCCGGTATGCGACAAGGCGGCCCGGGCCCCGGCAGTGCTGGTTCCGGTTTTAAAGATAACCACCGGTTTTTTCAAGTTGATGCGAGACGCCACCTCCAGAAATTCCCTTCCCTGCGTCAGCCCTTCCATGTGGATGGCGATGACTTGGGTCAAGGGGTCAGTTTCAAAGTACTCCAAGACGTCGAGAAATCCCACATCGGCGGCGTTACCCAGGTCAATAGCCTTTCCCAAAAGTCCGGTGAAGGATTCCGAACCCACCTGAGGAGCCCCACTCTGGGCGATCAGCGACACCGGCACCGCAGGGCCATGCCGGGGGATATCCACAAAGGCGGTGGAGAAGCCAGCATAGACGTTCAGGGTCCCCATGGTATTGGGGCCAATAATACGTGCTCCGTAATCGGCGGCCCGGGAAACTATCTGGGTTTGTAAAGCCCTCCCGGTCGCATCGGCGTCACCAAAACCCTGGCTGATAATAATAATCCAACGGACCCCTGTCCCCAGACAATCCTCCACCACTGGCAGCACCCGATCCCGACCCACGGCCACCACTGCCAACTCCGGCACCTCCGGCAGATCCTGGACCCGCCGGAATGGTTGACGGCCCAGAATGTCGTCGGCCTGGGGATGCACCACGAAGAGTTTGCCTTGATAGCCGTAGCGCAGCATCATTTCCAACCCATTATAGGCCCCCTCGCCTGTCTGTCGGGACACCCCGACCAGGACAACAGATCGGGGTTCAAAGATCTGGCGCATTACCTTCTCCTCTTGAGTCTGCCCTTCATCTCAGTCTCTTCAGCAGACTGAACAATATAGTACCAGTTCCCTCGACGCGCCACCTCAACAAACTGCAGAATCTGAATGATCTCACCCGGTTTTGATATCTCCGGTTCTGCCCTCCTCCAATTCCGGGTTGTTCCGCCATCCAAGAGCAATCCGAAGGATATCCAGGAAGAGAAAAGGAGTCCGAAGACCATTGTGGATCGAGAATAAAGCAAAGACATTCTAACACTAGTGTAAAAAGACGATCCAAGTGTCTATTTGTGAAATTTTTTTCCTCCGGACCTGTCACATCTTTTAACACCCATGTTTGGATATTGAAACATACATTCCCTTAAGATTCCTGAATAAAATGCCGCGTGCAATTCATCGGTACATAGTCCCAACTTGTGAAATTAACCTCCCAACCCCAACCCTCATGCATGGCACTTAAATTGCATATAATTTCCAGGAGTTCCGGGAGTTCCGGGAGTTCCGGGATAAATCATTGAATTACAATTTTTTCCAGCGGATGGGCATATCCACCATGGCATTGAGGATATTCATTATAGGACCCAAAACCATAGTCAGCCAGGGGCTGCATGCCTTATTACGGGGAGAGCCGGAGCTTGCCATCGTGGGCGAGGCCGCCTCGGGAACGGTGGCCTTACAACTGCTGCAAGAAATTTCCCCCGAGGTCATCATCCTGGATGTTCCCCTGCCGGATTATGACTATCGCACCGTGATAACTGAGATTTTAAACAACCACCCCGGAATCAATATTATCCTTTTATCATCTTTGCTTGACCCTGTAACCGTCCAAGCGCTGCTCTCTCAGGGACTTAAGGGCCTTCTCTGGAAGGATTCGCCTGTCGCAGAGTTAACTCAGGCAATTTATACCGTGGCCGCAGGACAAATATACTTGCCCCAAGAGATACCCAGCCATCTCCAGACGTCCACCTCCCCCTCGCCCCTCACCCCCCGGGAGCGTCAAGTCCTGAAACTCTTGGCCGAAGGCAAGACAACCAGTCAGATCGCTGACTTATTATTCATCAGCATCAAAACAGTGGAGACCCACCGGCGGAAAATCATCCAGAAATTACATCTCCGCAGCGTTGCAGAGCTCACAAAATACGCCATCCGGGAGGGCTTGACAACCCTGGACGACTAAGTCCCCGTCCTCCACCGTTATCTTCTCTCCTGCTGTTTTTTGATGCAATTTTTTGACACCGCAAGCTGTTAGCCGAGGAAATCAGTGGGTCGCCTCAACGCAAACTGCTCAGAGGGTGGTCAACCCAACATCCATGGCAATGATCATAAAAAATCCGGGGAAGGGAGGATAAATTCCCAAAATCAGGAATTCCCCGATTGAATTTTAAATACCTATGAACTTATCATCTCTATTATCTAATTCTTGCCTTTGTCCCCATAATGAGAAAACTGTCTTATCAGAAGGTATCAACATGAGTTGATACGTATGTTCAGGCCATGAGTATGCCCAATCATCTCAATGACATCATCTCTGTCTTTGATGGCGCTCCCACCGGTATTATTCTTTTGTCAGGCGATCATCGGCCTGAGTATTGCAATCCTGCCGCCGCTTCTTTGTTAACCGACATTGCCTCTGCGCCCCTTCCCCTGCACCTGGCTGAACCCCGGCAACCGTATCACCTGGATGATAATCAGGATCCCTTATATCTCTTCCATCAGATTCAGCTTCCGAGTTCTTTAAACTGGTTGGACAGCGAATTGGAGGACTTTGCGCACAGCACTTCTTCCTCACGGTGTTATGAAAAAACTATTGCCGACCGATACTCCCACCGGCATGTGCAAGTCACCCTGCAGCGCCGCACCGATGGGGCCGGAAGACACCGGGGCACCGCAGTATTTATCCGGGATCTCACCCCCCAACGCCTTTCGGAAGAAGCCCTCCGGACCCTTGAGGAAAAGTGCCGCATCTGTTTCAATAATCCCTTCGAAGGCATCGTTTTCACTGATATGTCCGGCAACATCCTGGAAGGCAATGAAAAAATGGCCGAGATGTTGGGTTGTAGTGTGGCGGACCTACCTAAACTCGACATCCGCCAGCTCTGCCCTTCGGAAATGCAATCGGAATATCTGAAGAGATTTCAGCAAATCTTTCAGGACGGAGTTGGAAGTATGTCCTCTCAATGGCTCCGGTGCCGTGATCATACTACCTTGCCGGTGGACATCGATTGCTCCGTCCTGCATTATGCTGACAAAACCGTAATGCGCTGCATATTCAGGGATATTTCCAGCCGCCAGAGACGGGAAATGGAACAGCTGCGCCTCGATAAAATTGACTCCCTGGGACGACTGGCCGGCGGCATAGCCCATGATTTTAATAACATACTCACTGCTATCGTGGGGAATATTACCCTGGCATTGCTGGATGCCGACCTGAAGCCTTTCTGTAAGGAAAGGTTGCAGGAAGCAGAAAAGGCCTGTCTGCGGGCCCAAGGCCTGACCCAACAGCTCCTGGCTTTCACCAAGGGGGGGGAGCCCTTAAAACAAACCCTCTCCCTTGATGTCCTGATGGAACAGATTCTGGATGAAGTCTCTCCAGAGCTTAAGTCGCGGGTGAACTATGCCTGCCCGGTGGATTTAAAGAAAATACATGCAGATCCAGCCCAACTCAGGCAAGCTATAGTCAATCTCCTCATCAATGCCGATCAATCCATGCCTCAAGGGGGACTCATCCGGCTTACGGTGGAAAATACCAGTCAACCCGAAGACTCCGGTCACCTTGTCCCCCCCGGCGGCTATGTGAAAGTTTCTGTGGCTGATCAGGGGGGCGGTATCCCGATGCAACATCTCTCCCAGATCTTCGATCCTTATTTTTCCACCAAAGACATGCGGCATGGGTTAGGATTGGCCATGGTCCACACCATTATCAAAAATCATGCTGGCTTCATCACTGTGAATACTCAGCCCCAGGCGGGCACTCGCTTTGAAATCTACCTCCCCACCCTGAACGCCGCGCCGCCCGCCCCGGAGTCTGTCATCTCTCAGCCGATCCGAGGGCAGGGCAGGATCCTGCTTATGGATGATGAAGCCATCATCCGGGATATTGTCAGCCGCATGATCCGCAAGTTGGGTTATGAGGCCGATGTGGCCGCCCACGGAAGTGAAGCCTTGAGCTTATATCAACGGGCGCAGCAAGAGGGGCGGCCCTACGCCGCGGTCATCTTTGATCTTACCGTTAGCGGCGGCATGGGAGGCAAGGAGGCCCTGGAAAAACTGCGACAAATCGACCCAGACGTAAAGGCTATTGTTTCCAGCGGTTATTCCGACGATCCCGTTATGGCCAATTATGAAATGTGCGGCTTCCGTAGCGTCCTGGCTAAGCCCTATAAAATCGTTGAATTGAGTCGGGTCTTACATAAGGTCATTAACTAAACCCCGAAGCTGGAAATATTTAGACAGGTTGGCCTCCTCATCCCGCATAGATGATTCTTCCCGGTGTTCTCCGATCCCCAAGCGTTTTTCTCCCCCACCCCCATGGCGCTTCATCGGGCCTCCCAGACATATCACAATCCTTTTTGACTGTTGCCCCGCAAATTTTTTTGTTATATAAACTTATTATCCAAGGCGTCGGGCAACCCCCCAGGGGAAAGGGCCCTATATTGCCCCTCAAGACATTTTTTGCTAATTCCGGGGCCCTGGCCTGGGTCGGCGTTCTGCGGCGATCGCCCCAGACTCGTTTCAGTGTTGTCCTTATTGAGCATATACCCGATTTTTGCCACTGGCCCCTTATGCCCCCAATGCGCCTATGACTGATGAGGTTGATGTGCTTGCTGACGAAGCCCGCTTAGAAACTATCCGGAAGCTGAGTCGGTGCACCATCGAAGTACTGGTTCCCGATCAGGCTGCCACCTTTGCGGAAGTCTTTGCCACGTGGGCCGCTTTGCCCCAGCAATATGTTGTCAAGGAGGACCTCCACTCCGAGGGTTTCCCCCGGCTGGCGGCCCTCGATTTGGGAAAGGGTCCGGAAGGAGAATTAGCCCGCGGCGTCCCACGTAAATCTTCCCCTGATCGGGGTTTGGACACCACCTTGGTGGCCGGTCTGTTTTTTCAGGTACTCCTGGAGGCCGAACATCTGCCGGTGAATTCCCAAGAACGCAGTACCTTTGTGAAACGGGAGGTAAAAAATTTCCTGGTAAGCCGGCTGGCAGGCCAGATCACCCTATCTCAGTTTTTTCGGTTAATGCACCTCATTGATACAGAAATCACCCATTACTTCGACCGGTTTCGCAATGAATGGCTGTCCGTCACTCCCGAGGCCACCCCGAACGATTATTTACCGGAGATACCCAGCTTCCGGCCCCTACCCGAACCGGTCCTTCAAGAAAAATTGCGCCAAGCCCTGGCTCAGGTGCCCCTGCCCCAGCAGGCCAATCGCAAGCTCTCCGGCGAAGGGCTGCTGCGTTTTCTCCTGGACACCCGGGGAAACTGGTTCCGCCTGTTGGACTTCGAGTTTCAATTCTCTTTGAATAAAAAGACTGCCTGGACCTACTTGTCCATGTTGCTGCAACACCATATTCTGCGCCACAACGAACAGAAAGCCAACCGGGTGCGATACGCCCTGAGCCCCCAGTTTCTCAGTGGGATCCCGGAGACCGACGTCTGATCACCCACCACAACTACGGCGTGACCCGAGAATGACATTTATTGCTTCATCAGGAGAGACCTATGCCGCTGGAGTTTAAACTGCCGGATGTGGGTGAGGGCCTGACGGAAGGGGAACTGCTGGCTTGGTTGGTCAAGGAGGGCGACCAGGTGCGTGAAGGTCAACCCCTGGCTCGGGTCGAAACCGACAAGGCGGTGGTGGAGATTCCGGCGCCTCGGGCTGGCAAGGTATTAAGGCTCCTCTTCGCGGAAGGTGCGATTATCCAGGTGGGTGAAGTCTTTGTCATCCTGGGCGAGCCGGGGGAGGAGATCGCTGCCCCCCCCACCCCCCAGGTGGGCGTCGGGGTGGTGGGGGTCTTGGAAGAGGCTCCACCGGAACCCGAACCTGCCCCGGCGCGGTCCGTGCTGGCCACCCCGGCGGTCCGTAAGCTAGCCCGGGACCTGGGGGTGGACTTGGCCACCATCACCGGCCGTGGCCCCGAAGGCCGCATCCTGGAGGAGGACGTCCAGCAGGCCGCCGCACCCACTCCCCCCCCTGCCCCTGAAACTCCGCCCCCTGCGGCCCCGGCTCCTAAAAAGGTCCGCAAATACGATTTCTATGGCTATATCGATTACGTCCCCTTCCGAGGCCTACGGCGCACCATCGCCAAAAACGTCCAGCGCTCCCAGCAGGAAACGGTCTCCGTTACCGCCATGGACGAGGCCGACATCACCGAGCTCTATGCCCTCAAACTGCGCCAGAAGGAAGAAGCGCAACGGCGCGGGGTGCACCTCACTCTGTTGCCCTTTGTCATCCGCGCGGTGGTGGTCTCCCTCCGCCAGCATCCCTATCTGAACGCCACCCTGGACGTGGAGGCGGGCGAGATCATCCTGAAGAAATACTACAACATCGGCATCGCCACTGACACCGCCGAAGGACTGATGGTGCCAGTGATCAAAAACGCCCCGGACAAGAAGATCCTGGAGTTGGCCCAGGAGATCCAGGCCCTGGCCGCTAAGGCTCGGGACCGCAGCATCGACCTGGCCGATTTGCAGGGCGGCACCTTCACTCTGACCAATTACGGTTCTGTGGGCGGGTTGTGGGGCACCCCGGTCATCAACTACCCCGAAGTGGCCATCCTGGGTATCGGGCGGCGCCAAGAGCTGCCCCGGGTGCATCAGGGGCAGATCGCCGTCCGCCACATCCTCCCCCTCTCCCTCACCTTCGACCACCGGGTGGTGGACGGCGGCGTCGCGGCCCGCTTCCTGAAACAGCTCATCGCCACCCTGGAAGACCCCACCCTACTGCTGCTGGAGTCGTAGGACCGGGGTCCCTCTCCGAACCGTTCAATTCTGCCCTTCCAGTCATAAAAACTCTTGTGAAGAGACTTCCACATAAATCTCTTGCAACGGTTAACGATGCTCGTTACACTAAACAATATGATCAAGACCTTCGCCCAGCCCTGGTTAGAGGAATTCTGGCATACCGGCAAGAACAAACGGGTGCCCTCGGAGCTCGAAGCCAGGCTGCTACGGAAGCTGGACATGCTGAATCGGGCTGCGGCCCCTAAAGACTTGCAGGCGCCTCCATCGCATCGTCTCCATGCCCTGGTGGGTAATCGAAAAGGACAATGGGCCATCTCGGTCAGTGGTTCCTGGAGATTGTGTTTTCGATTTGCAGAAGGAAATATCTTCGATCTGGAACTGGTACAATATCACTGAAAGGAGGGAACCATGCTCCCCCAACACCGACGCCCCACCCCCCCGGGAGAAATCCTGCGCCATGAATTTTTAGAGCCCCTGGGGCTGAGTCAGAAGGAACTGGCGGCGGCCCTGGGCATCACCCGGGTGCGCCTGAGCGAGATCATCCGGGGCCGGCGGGCCATCACCCCGGATACGGCCCTCCGTCTCTCCCGGTTCTTCGACACCACTCCGGAGTTCTGGTTGGGCCTGCAAACGGATGTGCAGCTCTGGGACACCCTCCAGGCCCACGCTGCGGAATACGAGAATATCAAGCCGGTGAAGGCGGCGGCGTGAGGGAGGGCTGAATTGGGGAATATTAATGTCCGGTCATTGGGGATAATTTTAAGATTTATTGGTGCATTATCTTAGGAAGAGATTTTTTCAAATTACTATAATAAGTAGGAACTATAAAAATGATAGAAATAACTTTAGCTGATTGGGAGAAATTCGAAGATGAGCTTCAAGTCTTAAAAAACAAACGCATTGAGCAAAATTGGCCATCTCAATTCCTTTATCGGGGACAAGGGGATAGTTCTTGGAATTTGAAGAGCACTCTTGAACGTTATGGTCATGGAAAAATATCTTTGAAAAAATATCATAAGTTCATTTCTAATGTAAAGCCCCAGATCGAGTCTTTTACCGGAGCTAACTGGAATATATTGTCATATCCTGAGGGCTTCGACCAATGGATCGGTGAAAACGATACCATGATGCCGCATGCTTTTGGCTCGTCTCCTGAATTCATAGCTACTTATAGTTACATGGTATATCTTCGTCATTATGGGTTTCCATCACCTTTAATTGATTGGACTAGCTCACCATACCTCGCGGCATATTTTGCTTTCAGACATGCCATCCGCTGTCAGAAATGTATATCAATTTATATTTTTCTTGAATCAACGACTAATCAAAAAAGCGGGTCGTCTAATAAAGCAGATATTTTTAAGTTTGGACCTTACGTAAAAACCGATCGACGCCATTTTCTCCAACAAAGTCAGTATACAACTTGCATCATTCAAGAAACAGTAGGTAATGAATGGATATACACACCCCACGAAGAAGCTTTTTCTTGCAGTGATTCAACTCAAGATATTTTATGGAAATTTAATATCCCTGCTTCTGAAAGGTTGAAGGTCCTGAGACTTCTGGACGGTTATAACATAAATGCCCTATCACTTTTTGGCTCCGAAGAGAGCCTTATGGAGACTATGGCATTGCGAGAAATTGACTTTAAAGCCTGCAATATATAAAGAAACCAATAAAATTGTATCACAAACGCAGCACAAATTCTCGGCAGAGGTTTTCCGGGCCGCAACACATGTTGATCCTGCATTGCCACCTTCCTCATCCATCACCCGATCCAAGGATTCACCACCTCTACCCCAGTATCCATGAAATCCCTCTCGTTCCGGGTCACCAGGGCCACTTGGTGGCGCAGGGCCAGGGCGGCCACCAGGGAATCCATAGCGGGCAGGGGCCGGCCGGTCTTTTCCAGGCGGGCCACCAGCTCTCCCCAGGTCAGCATAACCTCTGGTTCGATGGACAGAATCCGCCCCTGGAACCGCACCACCAACCCTTCCTCCAACCACCGGTCCAGGTCCCGCTTCTTCCGGGACTCGGGCAGCTTGGCGATGCCCCGCTTAATCTCTCCCAGGGTGATGACGCTGAGCAGCAGGCGTTCCTCGCCCACTTCGTCCACCCATTCCTTCACCTTGTGATGCGGGTCTCGGGCGACAAGCTCCGAGATGACGCAGGTGTCGAGGAGGTATCTCATAGCGTTACCTCCTCCCGTACCGGGGAGGTGTCCCGGGAGAGATCGAGATCGGCTCCCGCCAGGGGTGAATTCCGGAAAAAATCCGAGAGCTTTTCCTGAGACGCCATCATCCTGCGGTAGTCTTCATACGACAGGACAATGGCCACCTCCACCCCATGGCGGGTTATGATCTGCGGCCCCTGGCGGATGGCTTCATCTACGACCTTACTCAACTTATTCTTGGCTTCCTGAAGTTGCCAGGTACCGGACATGGCGTCTTCTCCTATCTGTCTAGACTGTCTAGATAATATATTGGAAATATTGGATTGGTCAAGTGCATTCCGGGAACTAAGAGGATATAATTAGTTTTTGTACCAAAGGCACACCTCCCCGGCAATGCTTATCTTCTACCGGAAACTGAAAACTGGAAACCGGAAACTATATCAACATGGCCCTCGACTACATCCGCATCAAAGGTGCGCGTCAGCATAATCTGAAAAATATCGACCTGGAACTGCCCCGCAACCGGTTCATCGTCATCACCGGGGTCAGCGGCTCGGGGAAGTCCACCCTGGCCTTCGACACCATCTACGCCGAGGGGCAGCGCCGCTACGTGGAATCCCTGTCCTCTTACGCCCGGCAGTTCCTGGAGCTGATGGACAAGCCCGACGTGGACTTCATCGACGGTCTGTCTCCGGCCATCGCCATCGAACAGCGCAAGGCCTCCCAGAATCCCCGTTCCACGGTGGGCACCGCCACCGAAATCTACGACTACCTGCGTCTGCTCTTTGCCCGCCTGGGGACCCCGTATTGTTACCAATGTGGCCGCCCCATTGCCTCCCAGAGCGTCCCCCAGATGGTGGAAGGCATTATGCTGCTGCCGCCCGGGAGCCGTATCACCATCTTGGCCCCAGTGCTGGTAGCGAAAAAGGGAGAACACCAAAAGGCCCTGGCCAAGCTGCGTCAGGAAGGCTTTTCCCGTATCCGGCTCAACGGCGAGCTGGTGGACCTGGACGAACCCCTGACCCTGGACAAGAACCGCCGCCACACCATCGAGGTCCTGGTGGATCGTTTGATCATCAAGGAGGGTCTGGAACCCCGTCTCACCGACTCCCTGGAACTGGCTGTGGGCCTGGGGGGCGGGGTGGTCAAGGTGGACGTCATGGGAGGTGAGGAACTGCTCTTCAGCGAGCGTTTCGCCTGTGATGCCTGCGGCATCAGTTATCCTGAACTGAACCCGCAACTCTTCTCGTTTAACAGCCCCCAGGGCGCCTGCCCGGCCTGTAGCGGCCTGGGCACCAAGCCCGTCTTGGATTCGGAACTGGTAGTTCCCGATCCGGAGTTGAGCCTCCGGGAGGGCGCCATCGCCCCTTGGGCGCACCGCCATTCCTTCTACTTCCAACAGATGTTGGAGGCCCTGGAAAATCACTATCACTTTTCCATTCGCACTCCGTTTAAGGACCTGTCCCCGGCGGTGCAACAAGCCTTGCTCCACGGCTCGGGAGGCGAAGAGATCACCTTCCTGGTGGACCGGGACGGCCGACGGTATCAGCAAAGACGCGTCTTTGAGGGCGTCATCCCCAATCTCCGGCGGCGGTACGAGGAGACCGAATCCGCCCTGGCCCGGGAGGAAATCGAACGTTTTATGACTGTCCAGCCCTGCCCGGCCTGCCAGGGAGGACGGCTGCGCCGGGAGGCCCTGGCGGTACGGGTCGCCGGGCTGACGATCAGGGACGTCTCCGCCTTTACGGTGGGGGAGGCCCAGCAATGGTTTTCCGAGCTCTCCCTGACCCCTCAGCAGATGCTCATCGGCCGCCGCATCCTGAAAGAGATCGCCGAACGTTTGGGCTTCCTCCTGGATGTGGGCCTGGACTACCTGACTCTGAATCGCCCCACCGCCACCTTGTCGGGGGGCGAAGGTCAACGCATCCGCCTGGCCACCCAGATCGGCTCCAAGCTCATGGGCGTTCTCTATATCCTGGACGAACCCAGCATCGGCCTGCATCAACGCGACAACCTGCGGCTGCTGCGCACCCTCAAGACCCTCCGGGACCTGGGCAACACCGTCATCGTGGTGGAGCACGATGCCGACACCATCGTCAGCGCCGACCATGTGGTGGATATGGGACCGGGCGCGGGCAATCTGGGCGGCGAAGTGGTCTTTAGCGGTCCCGCCGAAGAACTCACCGGCCACCAGGAGTCCCTGACCGGCCTTTATCTTTCTGGCGCCAGGAATATTCCCATCCCGGCCCGACGTCGCCAACCGCAACGTTTCCTCACCCTGGAGGGCGCCCGGGGCCACAACCTGAAAAATCTCACGGTGTCCCTACCCCTGGGGGTCTTTACCTGCGTCACCGGTGTCTCCGGCTCCGGTAAAAGCACGCTGATCATGGACACCCTCTATCAAGCTTTATGTCAGAAGCTGTACCGCTCCCGCACCCGCCCTGAACCCTATACTCTCCTGCGCGGTCTGGAGCATATCGACAAGGTCATTGATATCGACCAAAGCCCCATCGGCAGGACCCCCCGTTCCAATCCCGCCACCTATACCGGGCTCTTCACCCAGATTCGTGAACTCTTTTCCCGGGTTCCGGACGCCCGGGCCCGGGGTTACAAACCGGGCCGTTTCAGCTTCAATGTTCGGGGCGGGCGTTGCGAGGCCTGCGAAGGTGATGGCATCATCAAAATTGCCATGCACTTCCTGCCGGATGTGTACGTCAAATGCGAGGTCTGCCAGGGGCAACGCTTCAACCCCAGCACCCTGGAGATTCGCTACAAGGGGAAAAATATCGCCGAGGTTCTCCAAATGACGGTGGATCAGGCCCTGGACTTCTTCACCAACGTGCCGGGGGTGCGCGACAAACTCGGCACCCTGGCCAAGGTCGGCCTGGGCTATATTCAGCTGGGCCAGCCCGCCACCACCCTCTCCGGCGGCGAGGCCCAACGCGTCAAACTCTCCAAGGAGCTCAGCCGCAGGGCCACCGGCCGCACCCTGTACATATTGGATGAACCCACCACCGGCCTACATTTCGCCGATATCGAAAAACTCCTCACCGTCCTCCACTATCTGGTGGACGCCGGCAATACCGTGGTGGTCATTGAACATAATCTGGAAGTCATCAAGACCGCAGATCATATTATTGATCTGGGACCCGAGGGGGGGGAGGCGGGGGGCCGCCTGGTGGCCAGTGGGCCTCCCGAGGCGGTGGCCCAACAGCCAGGCTCATATACCGGCCAGTTTCTCCGGCCGCTCTTCTTTCAGACCGCTTCCATGGTTAGGTGATAGGCCAGGTTGTCCAGCTTGACCGTGAAATCAACGTTTTCCACAATATAGCCTTCCGGCACCTGGATTTGAAGGGGGGCGAAATTCAGGATGGCTTTGATACCGGCGTCGATGAGGCGTCGAGCCGTGATCTGGGCCTGATCGGCCGGTGTGGCGATGACGCCGATTTCGATCCCGCGTTCTTTAACAATTCCCCCGAGTTCATCGTTATTATTAATGATGAGACCATTGGGGAGCCGTCGCCCCACCTTGCCCGGATCCATATCAATGGCCGCGACAAATTCGTACCCTTGCTTATTGAAATTTTCATGGGCCATGAGAGCCAGTCCTAAGTTACCGACTCCCACCAGGACCATCTTCCAGCGCCGGTTCAACCCGAGAATCTTCTTGATCTCGAATAACAGCTCCTTGACGAAATACCCCACCCCCCGAACCCCGAATTCCCCGAAATAGGCCAAGTCCTTACGCACCTGGGCAGGGTTGACGCCACATTTCTGCGCCAGCTTATCCGAAGCAATAATGTTGACTTCCTGGGCCAGCAGTTCTTCGAGGGAACGAGAATAAAGGGATAATCGTGTAATCGTCGCTGCGGGGATTTTTGAAAATTTCATATGATTTTCGATTATTACCTAATATTCACAGGAAGTTATTGTGATTGTTTGCACAATACCCGGAAAAAAGAGGGGCCGATCATATCCACCGGCCCCTCAGAGGTCCCTTACGTTTGCTAGATCTTGAAGCCCAGAGCCGCGGCGATGGGCTTGGTCATCGGGTACGCATAGAGGATGATCAGGGCGACGACGAGAGCATAAATACACAGAGATTCGATCATCGCCAGACCGATCAACATGGTCACCGTAATCTTACCGGAAGCTTCGGGGTTGCGGGCAATACCTTCCACCGAGCTCTTCACTGCGATGCCCTGGCCGATGCCGGTACCGAATGCGGCAATTCCGATGCCGAAGCCGGCTGCCATTACCGCATAGGAGAAGAAGGTACCCAGACCTGCAGAGGCACCGCCGGCAGCTTCCGCCGCCATCGCCAGAGAAGCCAGGCCCAGCACCAGGGCCATCGTCAAAGTGGTGACCACAACGTTTTTCCGTACCATGAACTATTCCTCCTTAAGAGTTGTATATGAAGATTGGCCTTCTTCCGAAAGTTAGGGTTAATGCGCCTCTTCCATGGACCCGGCAAAGTACATCATGGAAAGCAGGGTAAAGATAAAGGCCTGCACCGTGCTGGTGAACACCGCCAAGAACATCATCGGCAGGGGGGCCAGGAACTTGCCAGCCAATAGCAGGAGAATGGCCAAGACCAGTTCTTCACCCATGACGTTGCCGAAGAGACGCAAGGTCAGGGACAGCACCCGAGCAGTGTGACCGATGACTTCAATGGGGAAGAACAAAGGCGCCAAGGCCGGGACGGGTCCCAAGAAGTGTTTGATATACTTAACACCATGGTATTTGAGTCCCAGGTAGTGGGTAAAGACAAAACTACACAACGCCAGGGCCAGGGGGGTGTTGATATTGGCAGTGGGCGGGAAAAAGCCCGGGATCAGGCCGATCAGGTTGCTGATCCAGATGAAGATAAAGAACGACCCGATCAAGGGATAAAAGGCCCGGCCTTCTTCACCGGTTATATCCACCATGAATTCTTCCAGGCCGCCCACCAGCAGTTCAAAAAAGTTCTGCCCCCCCGCCGGCACCAGGGACCGGGGCATGGCCGCAACGTAACCCAACCCCACCAGTAGCGCCATGACCAACCAAGTATAGGTTACGTGGGGAGGAATGTGTAGGCCCAAGGCCCCCACTAACAGGTCAAGAAACAGAATTGGATGTTCCATCGACAGCCAGCGCCTCCTTAGAATAAATCTTGTGCACGTCTATGCAAACCATTACAACGAGATTGATAATTACCGTGGATAATCCCACTAACAAACCAAAGACATTAACCCAGCCATTTTTTACCAGGACGAAGATAATCAACCCTAACACCGTAAAGCGGAGCAGGTATTTCATCATCACAAAGAGAAAGGCCTTCCGCCCAGCCGCCTGCACATTACCCTCCAGAGGGGCTTTCGCCAGGGTAGAGGTGAGCAAGTAGGCCATGGCATGGAAGTTCAATACCGCCAGCACTCCTCCCGTCAGCACTCCTTGGGCGAAGTTTCGTCCCAGCAACAACCAGCACCCCGCTGTCAACAGAACCAGGATGATCCAGTTGGAGATCTTAACATTTCGGGGTGTCAAAATATTATCGGCCATCTTAGAGTTTCGTGCGCTTGCCCATGATATATACGTTCCGGAATCCGGCGATGATTCCGAGCAACAGCCCAAGATAAAAGAAAAGCATGTTGTTGAAAGTTTCCGCCAACCAGTAACCTAGCCCCCCCCCGATGGCAATGGCCAATACCAGGGCCATACCGATGGCGCTGGCCTGGTAGCCACCGCTAAAAATCTCCTTGATGAGCTTCTTGGTTTCTTCTTTCACATTCCAGGTTCCAGTTGACCATCGTCAGTGAGGGGCATAGGGATAGTGCAAAAACTCACAAAAGGCTAATTATCACACTAGCCAGGGGAAGTCAATCTTTTTTTCTCCTCGAATCTCCGTTCCCCAGGGCCGGAAAGGCGGTTCCACAGCGGCTTAGCACGCCAGCATCAGGCCCCGCCCCCAGGGGAAGCTGCCCCTTCCTCCAATGACCTGTGCACCGGGAGTTCGATCACGAAGGTGGTCCCCTCGGTTGCCGTGGTGTCCAGATAGATTCGCCCCCGGTGGTTACGAATTATGCCGTAGCTGATGGACAAACCCAGGCCAACCCCCCGTCCCACTTCCTTGGTGGAAAAAAACGGATCAAATACCCGGGGGAGATATCCGGCGGGGATTCCGGGACCGGTGTCACTGATGCGGATCTCGATATAGCGGTTGCGAGACGCCCTGCGGGTAGTCACGGTGAAAACGCCCTGCCCCTCCATGGCTTCGGCCGCATTCATGAACAGGTTGATGAATACTTGTTCCAATTTGCCCCGGTCACCCAGGATGAGGGGCAGGGCGGGGGCGTACTCCTTGACAACCTGGACATTCTGAAAAATCAGGTGATTCTCCACCAGGGAAAGAACTTCGTCCACCAATTGGTTGATATCCGTTGGCGTCATACGCGCCGGCAGTTGCCGGGAAAAATCCAGCAGGCCCTTGATGATCTCCTTACAGCGAGTGGCCTCCCGGACGATTTTTTCCACTGTGGGGCGTTCGGGGTGGTCCGCCGCCAACTCTTCCAACATCAGGTAGCTGTAAACTAAAATCCCCCCCAGCGGATTGTTGATCTCATGGGCCACACCGGCAGCCAATTGCCCCATAGCTGCCATCTTCTCCGACCGGATCAGTTGTTCCTCCAGGCGCTTCTTGTCGGTAATATTACGGATGTGGGTCTGAAGTACAGGCTGCCCTTCATACGTGGTGGGAAAAGACGTCACTTCGATATCAAAGTCAGTGCCATCCTTCTTCACTCCCTTGAGCTCAAAGATGCGGATCCTTTGGGGATGCATCCGAATTTCCGGTAGATGTCGCTGGACGGCTTGATGATAGGCCGGGTCCACCAGTTTCAGGAAATTCACCCCGGCCAACTCGCGCAGATGGGCGTATCCGAACATCTCCAGACAAGCCTTGTTGGCATAAAGTAATTTGCCAATTGTATGCACTGCAATGCCATCCAAGGAGTTCTCCACCAGGCGTCGGTACTTCTCCTCCGATTCCCGGAGTTGGCAAGCCAATTTCTCCCGTTCCGTCAGATCCAAAATGGCCTGCACCGCTCCCGTGATCTGACCCTGATCGCCGTAGATGGGCGAGGCGGTGAAATAGAGGTAGCGTTCGTCTCCCCGAATATGATCAAAATATTCCGAGGCTTCGTAGGCTCCCGGGAAGCTCGGCGATTTTTTAAGATTCTTCCCCCCGTAGTATTCCTTCAGGCCACTCACGTTCTGCTCCAGCACCAGATTGGCCAACCCTGGTCGATCCTGGGGATAAAACGGCAGCCAATGCCGTCTGGTACCCACCATCTCCTCCCGGCGATAGCCGGTGAGCTCTTCGCAGGCGCGATTCCAATAGGTGATTCTGTGATGGCGGTTGATGACGAAGGTGGGGATGGGCATGCCCTCCAGAATGCCTTCCGTGGTCTTCTTCTCTTTCAGGATTTCCTGTTCAAAGCGTTTCCGTTCCGTAATATCCTTGATGATCACGTCATAACCCAGGATCTCACCCTGTTGGTCTCGCCGGGCGATAGAGGTCAACAGGACTGCCAGACGCCCCCCCGAGTGTCGGACCAGGGTCAATTCCTGGTCGTAAATGAAATCCTCCAGCCCCATCTGGCGCTGAAAACGTTTCCATTCCCGGGAGGAATAGAACAGATCCGCCAGACTGAGGGCCTCCAGAGCCTGGTCCTTGGACGAAAAACCCAGAAGTTCAACTCCGGCGGGATTAATATCGAGCAACCGGCCCTCTTTATCGAGGACCAAAATCATATTACGGGAGCCCTCAAAGATCCGCCGATAGCGTCGTTCCGAGCGTCGCAGCTCGTGGGAAAGGCGGGCGTTATCGATGGCCAGACCCACCTGGTTTCCTAAAATACAAAAGAATTTGCGCCGATACAGGGGAAAGGCCTCTGCCTCCGGTGCCGCCAGATTGAGAAAACCGATCAGTCTCTCCCGGTAGCGCAACGGTATGCTCACCACGGCCTGGAATTGGGTTTCCTGGCGGATGAATTCGGAAAAGGAAGAGTTCACTAAACGGGGGTCATCGGCCGGCCGGTGGCTGATCAAGGGTTCCGCCGCCGCCATCAAGTAAGCTCCGATAACCTTTTCCAGATCTCCAGACTCAATTTTTTCCAGATACTGTTGGGGAAAGCCCCGGGAGGCGGCGTGGGTCAGACATCTGGAATCGCTGTCCCAAAGCAGAAAGATCCCCGCCGGAATTTGCATGAAACCCAGAATCAGTTCCAACAGCCGATCGATGACTGATTGAACATCAGGCGCCTGGGCCGTGATCGTCGCAATTTCGTTGAATAAAAGCAGTTCTTCCACTGGCGCGGCTTCTGGTTCAGTCGGCAAAGCGGCTTTGGCGTCCCGCGAAAATTGAGAAAAGGGCCGTGTGGCTTTGCGGGGCATGGCAGACCTCGGGCTTGAAGTAAAGGCCAGGCAGGACTGCCTTCATGGTAACAGACTTACAGTCGGAAGAGAAGCCTCTTCCCGGAGACATGCGTAAGATCACTGGTAAGACAACCCTGGCATTGCAGGAGGGTGGTTACGGCCGGAAGCTAACGGTCCCTGGGGTCGGGGGCAGCGGATTTATACTTCGAAATGTTCCCGGACGTGCGGCCAAACGATGTGCGTCCGGCAGCGCGCCGCCGTGACAATGGCCTGTAATCGACCTCCGGCCTGATCAAAGTCCTCGTTGACCACTAAATAATCATACCAGTGAACCTGTTTTAACTCGATCCTCACCCTCTCCAGGCGTTGAATGAGTTCCGCCTCGGGGACATCGCCGCGCCGCCGCAGCCGCCGATCCAATTCAGCCAGCGACGGGGGCAGAATAAAAATGAACACCCCGCCGGGAAAGTGGTGCTTTAAACGCTGGGCCCCATGGATTTCCACGTCGAAGACGAGGTCCCACCCCTGTGCCAGGGCGTCGTCGACCCACTGTCGCGACGTGCCGTAATAGTGGCCGAACTGCTCCACCCACTCCACCAACTTCCCCTGGTCGCGAAGTTGCAGAAATTCATCCACCCCAACGAAAACATAGTCCTGCCCCGAAGTCTCTCCCGCTCGGGGCGGCCGGGTGGTAAAAGACACGGAGAACCTCAAGCCCTTATCTTGCCGCAAGAGTTCCTTTAACAGGGAGGTCTTGCCAGCCCCGGAGCAGCCTGAAACTACAAAGATCTGTCCTTCCACTTAATCGTCCTTGGCTCCCCGAATGGCCCCACTGTCTCCGGAAAAGCGCTGCGACAGGGTCTCGGGTTGAACGGCCGAAAGGATGATGTGATTGCTGTCCATAATGATAATGGAACGGGTTTTACGTCCATGAGTGGCATCGATGAGGCGCTGGCCATTTTTCGCCTCCTCCCGCAGCCTTTTCATGGGCGCCGAGCCAGGCGTCACCACCGCCACAATCCTACCTGCCACCACAGTATTGCCAAACCCGATATTGATCAAGGGAGAGTCACGTAGCGCCATTGCCTGTCCGTCTCCTTCCGCCTTGCGGGGTCTACCCCCCGCACACCGCCTTCGCCTGAGCCCCTGCTGTCCCGAAATCTCTATTCCACGTTCTGAATCTGTTCTCTCAACCTTTCCAACTCGGTCTTGACTGCTATGACTGCCTGGGCAATCCGTAGTTCTGTCACCTTGGAGCCCACGGTGTTGATTTCCCGATGTATCTCCTGGATTAAAAAGTCCATCTTTCGACCCACGGAGCCATCCGCCTCCAAACTTGCCTGCATCTGGTCCACATGGCTTTCCAGCCGGGTCAATTCCTCCATAATATCAGCCCGCTCTGCCAGATAGGCCACTTCTTGAAGCAATCGGGCTTCATCCACGGGGTTGGCCTCCGGCAACAACTCCTGCAATCTCTCGGTGAGCTTATCCCGATATTTTCTCGGCACCTCCGACGCCCTTTGAGCAATGTCCCGCAGGATGTCCTGGATGAGCCCCAGTCGGCGCGCCAGTTCCTTTTTCAGGTTTTCGCCTTCCACCCGACGCATCTCGACCACTGCCTCCAGGGCCTGACCCGCGGCCGCCGCGATCAGCTCCCACATGACCTCCGGGTCAACATCGGTCCTATCCTTAACGGTGATGAGATCGGGAAAGCGCAACAGATGCTCCAGGGCCACAGGCTCCCCGATATGACAGCGTTGCCGCAGGTCTTCCAGGCTGACCAGAACTTCCGACAGCAACGTCGTATCCAGGGCCAGATACTTGGAGCTTTCCCCCACCGGCTCCAGGGTCAGGTTCAATTCCACCCGCCCCCGGACCAGGCGACTGGCCACCAGCTTCCGCAGTCGCTCTTCCATGGCCAGCAGCGTCCGCGGCAGTCGAATATGCAGGTCCAGGAACCGGTGGTTCAGGGTCCGGATCTCCGCCTGGACCTTGTAGCCACCGCCCTCGGTTTCGCCCCTACCAAACCCGGTCATACTGTTCATGCTGTTGTCCCGTCTGCTCCTGCGGCGTCCCTGACCGCTGACCATCTCAGGTCTTGCCCTGCAGCGAACGGAGTTGCCAAAGGTATTTCTTGCGGATCTGGGTCAGGAGGCCCAGGAGCGGCTCACTGGCATAATCCGGGTAGGTCCACGGGAGCGCCGCCCAGCTTCGGTCTTGAAACTGCAGGGTCACCTCACCGTAGATGCCCTGCCCCAAATACAGGCGATGGGTGTAATTTTTCCCCGTTGACAGCACCAGGCGCTCCCGGGCCATATAGCCGGGATCGAGGTTCACCAGTCGTCGCCCGCCCCAGGACCAGCGCCGCTCCAGCTCCAGACAACGAGCCTTCCATTCCACCAGTGCGCCGGGATCTGCCAAATGCAAAAAGGACAGCAGACGGCGCGCCAGCCGGGGACCCATTTCCGCCGTATAATAATCAGAATGTGAGAAGGGTAACCAGGAACTGATCAGGTCCGGCGGTCCCAGGAAGCGGCTCAACTCCGGCACCGCCATCATCTCCCGGGCCTGCTCCCCCACCAGGAGGCTGATCAGGGGTTTCACTGGCAACGGTCTGCCAGGGTTGCTCATCTGCCCCTTTCAAGAGATTCCTATTGTAAGGCAAGGCCCTGGGCAAGTCAACACTCTTTGCCCCCTCCCCATCCTGACAGTTGCACGTCTGTTGAGGGCCTTGCCGGGATCAACGGCAAGCGTTCAACTCTCACCTGGATAAAGGACTTGAACTGTTCGGATCTTAGTGTAATTCTTAGAAGTTGTACCTTAAAGCTGCCAACCCGAGATTCCCGAATCTCTTTCAGGGCAAGATGGGAACCCTGAGTCCCCTGGCCTCTCCCCCCAAGGCGGCTGATTCAAAGGCATGGACCGGACGGCATGAAATTTCCTCAGGGCTTCAGGGCCGTCTCTGCCAGGATGGCCACTGCCACCAAACTGCCCACCGTAACTGCCGAGGTGGCGTACAGGAGACGCACTGCCTGGATGATGTCGGCCGGCTTGGGCTCCCGGACGCCGTCCCCCAAAAACGGCTTGTCCACCACTCGGCCCCCATAGATACCCGGCCCTCCCAAACGCAGGCCCAGGGCCCCACTCATAGCCGCCTCGGCAAACCCGGCGTTGGGGCTCAGGTGCTTGCGCCCATCCCGCCGGAACATCCGCCAACACTGTTTTCCTTCCAGACCTGCCAGCCAGGCCCCCATGGTAAACCATATCCCGCTGAGTCTGGCCGGCAGCCAGTTCATCAGGTCATCCAGCCGGGCTCCGGCCCACCCGAATTCACGATAGCGCTCATTGGTATACCCCACCATGGAATCCAGAGTGCTCGCCGCCTTATAGATCCAGGCCAGCACCGGACCACCCAGCGCCCCATAGAACAAGGGTGAGATGACCCCGTCCACGGTGTTTTCCGCCACCGACTCCACTGTGGCCCGGATGACCTCCGCCTCATCCAGTGCCGCCGTGTCCCGCCCCACGATGCGTGACAGGGCCTGTCGGGCCCCGTTCAGGTCGCCGGCAGCCAGAGGATCATACACGGCCTGGGCATGTCCGGCCAGATCCCGAACCGCCAGGGCCAGGGCCAGGAGCACGACGCTGACCGCGCCGCCTAGCCAGGAATGCCATCCGAAGGCCAGTTTCAGTATCACCGTCGTCACGCCCCCGGCCACGGCCACCGTAATCCCGGCCAGGATAATCCCTCCGGTTCGGGCCTCAGGGCAGAGACGGCGCAGGGGGCCTTCCAGCCCGCCGATGATCTTTCCCAGTCCCCGCACCGGATGCGGCCAGTGGGGAGGGTCCCCCACCAGCAGATCGAGGGCATAGGCCAACAGCAGTTCAATCCCCGCCACGAATGGCCTCTCGCAAGGCTGCCACCAGGGCGGCATTGTCTTCTTCCCGGCGCACCGCCAACCGGATACAGCGGTCATCCAAGCCCCGGTAATTGGAACAATCCCGAATCAGAAAACCGCGTCGTCCCAGCCTGGCCGTGAGCTCCGGGGCGCTGACGCCGTCGTCCGCCAGGCGGCAAAAGATAAAATTCGCCGTGGGCGGCAGGGGGGTAAGACCCGGCACCTCCCGGAGCGCCCCATAAAACCGGGATCGGGCTTGCTCCACATACTCCCGGGATCTCCGGCCGAACTCCACATCCGTGAGGGCCAACCGCGCCGCGGCCTGGGCCAGGCAGTTGATATTCCAGGGCGGCAGAAAGGCCGCCAGCTTTTGGATCAACCCCGGTTCCCCCAGCAGGTAACCCAATCGCAGGCCCGGCAGGGCGTAAAACTTGGTGAGAGACCCCAGCACCAATATCCTGTGGTCTTCTGCCGCCCGTCTCGCCAGACTGAGGTCCTCTCGTCCCGTCACGAAGTCCATGAAGGCCTCATCCATGACCAGGAACGCCTGTTGATCCGGGAGGGCCTCCACCAAGCTGTCTATGTCCGCCGCGGTAAACAGGCTGCCGGTGGGATTGTTGGGGTTGCAGAGGAACATCAGGTCCACCTGGGGAATAATGCCCAGGATTTCGTCCAGGTTCCAGGCATATTCGGGCGGACGCAGGGGGAGATCCAGGCAGGACGCGCTGGCCAGCCTTGCTCCGTAACGATATTCGCTGAATCCCGGAACCGGAGCCGCCGCCCGAGTGATTCCCAGGATCCGGGGGAGGAGATAAATCAATTCGATGGAGCCATTCCCCAGCAGGAGGGTCTCGGGCGGCACCCCCAAAGAGATGGCCAGGATCTCCTGAACTTCTCGGGCATAGGGATCGGGGTAGTGCACAATCTCGGGGATATGGGCTGCCAATCCCATCGCCACGGCTGGCGGCAACCCCAGAGGGTTGATGTTGGCGCTGAAGTCAAGCAGTGTCGTGCTGCCGTATTTGCGCCGCGCCCCGGTCACGTCACCACCGTGCCAGGGTCGGCCTTCAATTCCCGCGTTCATCACGTTCTATTCTTACCCTTCGTTTCTCTAGATATCAATCCGGCCGGGGGAGTTTACCCGTTTGTTTGTCAAGGTCCCGACAACCGGACTGATTCATTATATATCTGTAAGCCTCGATTATCTTCCGTAATCCCTCCCGCCCTGTCAATGAATTTGTCAACGCCCTCAGTTCCCCCGGATTGACCTGAGGTTGGCTTTTTGCTAAGGTAACCCCAGGAAGAATCACCCAACTCGCTGTCATCCCGGAGGTTGCCCGTGATTGCCGCAGATCTCTATCTGAACCGCATCCAATGGCTGCCGTATCTCACTGCCGCAGAATGCCAGGCTGCCGGAGCCGCGGACTGTGAGGACTTCCTCGTCCGCCTGCACAATCGCACGCTTGCCCTGACGGACTGCCCCGGACTGCCTCCGCATAAACGCTACGCCTTGAATCTGGCCCTTACCGCCACAGATTGGCTCCCGCCGTTGGAGGCCCTCATGATGCCTCAGTGGGTTACCCCGGGCCTGGTGGAAATCAATGACCCCGGCCCCCAGGCCCCCATCCTGGTCAGCGCCAACAGCGAGATCACCCAGTCGCTCCTGACCGCAGTATTGGCCACCACCTCCAGCCCCTTCTTTCTGCTGCTCATCGACTGCCTGGGGCATACGGTGGATATGGCAGTCGTCTACGATACCTTCACCCCCGCCAAACTGGAGGCCGGTCTGGCCGAGTCGGATTTGACCCACCGGGCCAGCCACCGCCACCTGGTCATCCCTGGTCTCTGTGCAGCCCTCGCCCCTCAGCTGGCTGCTGCCACCGGCTGGGAGATCACCGTGGGACCGGTATGCGCCTTGGAATTGCCCCTCTTTTTCGGGGAGCAGTGGCAGGCGCCGTGATCCCTCGAGTATGTGAATTTATTGTTCAAGACATTGTCATCCCTTACCAAAGAGTTTATAATGAGTTCAGGAAATCCCGGCATGGAGGCAACATGAAGAAGATTTTGGTGGTCGACGATGAAGAGCCCATCCGCCGTCTTATTGAAGAAGAGCTCAAGGATGAAGGATACAGCGTCCTGACTGCCGACAATGCCCCCGATGCCCTGAAAATCGTTGAAAAGGAAGACCTCGATCTGGTTATCCTGGATATTCGGATGCCCGGCATGACCGGGGTGGAGGCTCTGCCCCGGATCCTGGGGATGAAGGAAAAGCTGCCGGTCATCCTCAATACGGCTTATACTCAATATCAACAAGATTTCATGGCCTGGGCGGCCAACGCCTATGTGGTCAAGTCCGCCGATCTGACCGAACTGAAGACCAAGATTAAAGAACTGATCTGAGGTAGCAGCTCTGCGGGGTTAGGGTACGGTCTGGTATTCCTGGGTTTACCGCCCCGCACTTTTCCGACGTGCTGATAAGTGATAGCTTCCTTGCCATACAACCCCTTAAAATATTTTTCGTCTATCTGACGTCAACCGGAAAAACGGGAACTCTATGCTTCGCACCAATGCCGATCGATTCAAGCAACTGACCACCCTCATCATGGCGGGGGGGCGCGGGGAGCGCCTTTATCCTCTAACCCGGGATAGGGCCAAACCTGCCGTCACCTTCGGCGGCATCTACCGGATCATCGATTTCACCCTTTCCAACTGTATCGACTCGGGTATCCGACGCCTCTATATCCTCACCCAGTACGGCAGCCTATCCCTGGATCATCATCTGCGCCTGGCATGGGACGTGGTCCATCCCGAGATGGGAGAATTCATTTATAATGTCCCCCCCCAGCAGGTTCTCGTGAACCGCTGGTATCGCGGCACGGCCGACTCCATTTACCAGAATATCAAGATACTCCAGGAAGAGCGGCCGCAATGGGTCCTGATCCTCTCCGGCGATCATGTCTATAAGATGAATTACCTGGAGATGTTGGATTATCATATTGCCCAGGGCGCTGACCTCACCGTGGGCTGCGTGGAAGTGCCCCGGGCGGAAGGCTCTGCCTTCGGCATTCTCCATGTCGCTGCCGATCATGCGATAAAAAATTTCCTGGAGAAACCGAAAGATCCTCCCGGCATCCCGGGGGACCCGGAGCATGCCCTGGCCTCCATGGGGATCTATATCTTCAACACCGAAGTCCTGGTGCAGGAGGTCATCCGGGACGCGCGCGCCGTCGACAGTTCCCATGACTTCGGCAAAGATATCATTCCCTCCATGGTGGAGCGCGATTGTCGCGTCTTTGCGTATAGTTTCCGGGACGTCAACAAGAAGGAAGTCCGTTACTGGCGTGATATCGGTCGCATTGACGCCTACTTCGAGGCCAACATGGACCTCATCGCCATTGATCCCATCTTCAATCTGTATGATCCCGACTGGCCCCTGCGCACTTACCAGCGTCAGTGTCCGCCGGCCAAAACGATCTTTGGGGGCGATCCGGGTTTCATCAGCCCGGCCATCGTGGAAGACTCACTGATTTCCAACGGCTGTATTATCAGCGGGGCGACGGTGCGCCGCGTCGTGCTGTCCCCCAACGTGCATATCGACTATTATGCCGAGGTCACTGACTCCATCATCTGGGACGATGTCCATGTCGGACCTCGAGCCAAGGTGCGTCGCGCCATTATCGAAGACGGGGTCCGCATCCCCCCCGGATTCATCATCGGCTTCGACCGCGAGGCCGACGCCCGTCGCTTTCCCATCAGCGAAGGCGGCGTCGTCATCGTCCCCAACAACATCAATCTCCAGGAGGAGTAATGCAGCTTAAGGCCCTGGCGCAGCATGGCCAGGACCGGGCCACGCGCCTCTTTCTGGTGCGTCACGGCCAGGTATCCGACGGCCATACCGACAAATATCATGGCAAAAATGACATCGGTCTCAGTTCCACCGGTCTCAAGCAATTCGAAGTCCTGGCCCAGCGACTGCGCCCCGTCCCCTTCGATGCCATCTACTCCTCGCCCCTGACCCGCTGTCGCTCAGGAGCTGATCTCATTGCCCACGGGCGTAACCTCCCCGTCACCATTCTCCCTGCCCTGCGCGAGCTCGATTTCGGCCACTGGGAGGGTCTGAGCTTCTCCGAAATTGCCGCCCGCTATCCCGATGAACTCGATCAACGGCTTCGGGATCTTACCGGCTACCGCATTCCCCTGGGAGAATCTCTCACCGATGTCCAGGCCCGGGTCCTTCCCACCCTGCAGGATATTGTGGCGCGTCATTTTGGCGAACAAATATTAATTGTGGCCCATGCCGGCATCAACCGCGTTATCCTTTGTCAGGCCCTCAACATGCCCCTGCAGAACATCTTCCACCTTGATCAAAACTACGCCGGCCTCAATGTTATCGACTACTTTTCGGACTTCACCGTCGTCCGTCTGTTTAACGTCACCTTCCCCCTGCCCTTTGGGATTCAAGAGATGGCATTGTGACGGACCCCGGCAGGATGTATCATGGCTAAGCCCCCCTCTCCGCCCCCTGCTCACCTCGAGACTCTGGCCGTGCTGGCCTTGGCGGCCACGGTGGCTGGCCTGGTCTTTCATTACCAGCCTGTCTATTACCTGGCTGCCGTTCTGCTGGGCCTCGGACTCTTTGTCAAACCCGTGGCGGCCTGGATCAGCCGGGGTTGGCTGGCCTTAGCCCGAGCCCTCGGATACGTTAACTCCAAAATTCTTCTGACCCTGATCTTCTACCTCTTTTTAACGCCCCTGGCCTGGTTTTATCGCCTCTGCCACGGTGACTTTCTCCAGCTCAAACCGAAAAACCCCGATTCCTACTGGACCCCTCGGGACCATGCCTACACCAAGGATGACCTGGAGAAGCTCTGGTAGGATAAAACTGCCGATCCCCATCGGCGTGTATTCTGAAAGCAACCCCAGAGATCAATAACCCCAACGTATATTATAAAATCCATCAATATGTATATCCTTGGATTATCAGCCTACTACCATGACTCCGGGGCCGCCCTGCTCCAAGACGGGGAGATCGTCGCGGCAGCCCAGGAGGAGCGCTTCACCCGGAAAAAGCACGACCCCGCCTTTCCCTCCCGGGCGGTCAGCTTCTGCCTGACCCAAGGCGGGATCGGTCTCGCCGATCTGCAGGCGGTGGTCTTTTATGACAAACCCTTCCTGAAGTTTGAACGCCTGTTGGAGACGTATTACGCCTTTGCGCCCCGGGGACTGCGCTCCTTTTTGGCCGCCATCCCGGTCTGGATCAAGGAAAAACTCTTCCTGAAAAACCTGCTCCTCAAGGAATTACAAAAACTTGAGCCCGTTGAGACCAAGAGCCTGAACCTTCTCTTTCCCGAGCACCACCTCTCCCACGCCGCCAGCGCCTTCTTTCCCTCGCCGTTTGAGGAATCCGCCATCCTCACCATTGACGGCGTGGGTGAATGGGCCACCGCCTCCATCTGTCACGGACGCGGGAATAAGATCACCATCCTCCGGGAGTTGCGCTTCCCCCACTCCGTGGGGTTGCTCTATTCCGCCTTTACCTATTTCCTGGGCTTTAAGGTCAACTCGGGGGAATACAAACTGATGGGGCTGGCTCCCTACGGCGACCCCGCCTCTCCCCGGGTGGCCCGGTTTGTGGAACTCATCAAGGACCACCTGGTGCAGGTCCACCAGGACGGCTCCGTGTGGCTGAATCAGGATTATTTCCACTACGCCACCGGCCTGCGCATGGTCTATGAAGACAAATGGAAGCAATTGTTTGGGCTTGCGCGCCGTAATCCCGAAGGCGAGCTCCTTCCCGAGCACTGTGATCTGGCCCTGGCCATCCAAAAAATCACTGAGGAAATCGTCCTGAATATGGCCCGGGAGGCCCGACACCTCACCGCCTCCCGGAATCTGTGCATGGCCGGAGGCGTCGCCCTCAACTGTGTGGCCAACGGCAAGCTCATAAACAGCGGCATCTTCGACCACCTGTGGATCCAGCCGGCCGCCGGCGATGCTGGCGGAGCCCTGGGGGCCGCCTACACCGCCCACCACCTCTACTTTGACCAACCCCGAAGCCGCAATGGCCATCCCGACCAAATGCAGGGCTCCTACCTGGGCCCCGAGTTCTCGTATCTCGATATCGAGCAGACCGCCCGCCGCTTTCAGGCTCCCTATACCCAGTTTGCGGATTTCGAGGCCTTGAGCCACCGGGTGGCGGACCTCATTGCCCACGGCAATGTGGTGGGGTGGTTTCAGGGGCGCATGGAATGGGGTCCCCGGGCCCTGGGCAATCGCAGTATATTGGCCGACGCCCGCAACCCCGAAATGCAGAAAAAGCTCAACCTGAAGATCAAATTCCGGGAGGGTTTTCGTCCCTTTGCTCCCTCGGTGTTGGCGGAGGCCGCGCCGGAGTACTTTGATCTGGACCAGCCCTCGCCCTACATGCTCCTCATCGCCGGGGTGCAGCCCCAGCGTCGCTGCCCCGTCCCCGATGACTACTTCTCCCGGCCTTGGCGGGAGCAGCTCTATTTCTTGCGCTCCGACATCCCGGCCATTACCCACATCGATTACAGCGCCCGTTTACAGACCGTGCATCGGGAGACCAACCCGCGCTATTGGCAGTTAATCGAGGCCTTCCGGAAACAGACCGGGTACGGGGTGATTATCAACACCAGCTTTAACGTCCGGGGCGAACCCATTGTCTGTACACCACATGACGCCTATACCTGTTTCATGCGCACCGAAATGGACTACCTGGTCATGGGGGAGTATTTGTTTGCCAAGGAGGACCAGCCCCCCTGGCAGGAAAAGATCGATTGGCGGGACGAGTACGGGCTCGATTGACAGTTTCCCGCAAGGATCCAGGGGAGCATCAGTCTGCTGGCCATCCCCTTCCTGAACCCCTTGTGCAGTGCTTAAAAGACAACCTGGGGGGAGGGGCCGGGGTGCAATCTCCTGTCTGCGTCTGTGTCAGAATAACTGTGAATAAATTTTCCGGAGGGTAAATCTTGTCTCTCTTCCGCGACCTGTGGCTCTTTCTCAAAGAGCGCAAAAAATGGTGGTTGCTGCCCATGATCATCGTGCTGCTGCTCTTTGGGGTAATCATTGTTTTCGCTGGCGGTTCGGCCATGGCGCCGTTCATCTACACCTTGTTTTAACAGGCTACAGACCGGAGGGAAGCGGCGAAGGGGATTTCGCCCCTTTTTGAGGCGGCTCTCCGGGGTCGCTTCCTGGCTGCCATCCCCCTTCCACACCCTTACTGCATATGCTTGATTACACTTCGGTACCGCGGCCCGCCCGTTTCGATGGGATGGTTCTGCTGTTCTTTATAATCATGGCAGGTGTCTGGACTATGCAGTCCTGGCCGCAGGGATGGGAATGCCTGAACAGCGATCAGCAGAACATCCTGGTCATGGTGGCCAAAGACCTCAATCCCCACCTCTACCCCACCGATCCCCTGTTTGGCAACCGCGATCATTATGCCTTTTACATCCCCTTATTTCGCCGGTATCTGGAAATCCTGGCCTCCCACACCGGCAACTTGGCCAGCGGCTATCGCCTCCTGGTCTTCCCCTTGAACCTAATTTTTTTATGGGGAGCCTATATCTTTTTTTGCCGACTCTGGCCTTCCCGGTCCCTGGCCGCCGGGCTGGCCCTGTGTGCCTCTTTCCCCTTTGCGGTTCCCGGAGGGGCCGAAATGTCCGGCGTGGGACCCTTAAGCCAGATGTTACCCCGAACCCTCTTTACCTCTGTTTTGCCCTGGCTTTTGATGGGTTATTACCGGTTTCTCAATCATCCCCGCAAGCTGACCGCCATCTTCTTTGCCACGGGTCTGGCCGCTAATCTTCATCCGGTCTCGGGTCTGTTGCTCTCCCAGATCCTTCTGCTGGGGCTTCTTTTCCGGCGTTCTTTCTCCTGGGAGACCTGGAAATCCGTCCTCTTAGGGGGTCTGGCCGCCTGCGCCGGAGCTGCCCCCACCCTCTGGTCGTATCTGGTCCATCAATCGTCTGCCTCCCTGGCTGCAATCCCCCCTGACCTCCTGAGGGATATTCTGCAGTGGCGCTTCCCCCACAACCTCTATCCACCCCTTAACCTTACCTCCCTGCCCCCTGGGGGAGCCCATCTCCTTACTGCCATCGTCCTGGTGATCTGCGTGGCCGCCCTCCTGACCCGACGTAAATCCCTTCGCCCGGCGGCCCTGTGGGCGGCTATGCTATTGGTCCTGGGTTACCTCCTCTATCCCGAGGGCCGGTTCTATCTCGCATTTCTTCTAACCGCCGTCATACTCTTCGCCCGTGACCTGCCCGTTGATCCTGATTTCGACACCACTGCCGGACTCGTCTGCGCCACCTTCCTGGTAGCCATCGGTGGCGCCCTCATCTTGCAGCACAGCGGCCTTTGGCAGGTCTTCCCCGGACTGGCCATCAACCAAACCCGGGCGGCTCGCTTTGTCCCCTTCTTCTTGTTTATCGCGGTGGGCTTTGCCGTCTCAACTTTACTTCCCCTCCGCGGCCGCCCCTGGTCCAAGTCGCTGGTCGCGGCCCTCCTTCTCCTGGCTGTAGGCGCCCAGCTTCGCCTCACCTATCGCACCCACATCCACTCCCGTCCCCAGCCGGCCAGGGAAAATCTGGTGGATCTGGCCCATTGGGCCCGCAATCATACCGCCCCCACCGACGTCTTTGTCTTCGATTCCCTGGCCTTTCGCCTCCTGGCCCAGCGTTCCCTCACCGGGTGCGCCAAAGACGGAGGGCTCTGGTTCTTCGCCTCCCAGGGATTGGTTTCCTGGTACGACCGGCAGCAGCAGCTTGCCGACGCCCAGGGCGCCCCCCTGCGCCTGCGGGAGCTGGGCCGGAAATGGGGGGCCCGCTACATCGTCATCTCCAAGGCTGCCACCAACCCCAGCCTGCCGGTAGCCTATGCAAACCCGGGTTTTTATATCCTCCGGAGCGAATAACCTGGCAGCCTCTGCTTCCCGTTAGCAGCAGGCGGAGGTTTGGACAGCCTTTGCCGCCCTGTGGACCTGGGCAAGCTGGGTCAGGGAGCCGCTCACCTCACTGCTGACATCCGCAACTTCCCCCTCATGGTCCTCAAACAGGTCCACGCCGATCTCTTCTCCCGGGACAGCACCTTCTGTGAGGCCGCCATCCTCTCTGTCTATACCCTTCTGGCTCATCATTACCTGGCCGGGTCTTACCAATGTAAAGGTCAAGGCGGCCAGCTCCAATATTGAGCATTTCAGCGACAGCATTCACCTCACGGATAAAAGTTGCGCCATCATTGCACAATATCTCGGGGATGGTATATTAACTAGCTTGGAACCGATACAACTTCGGCTAGCTTCGCGCGCTCGTCGCCTGTCTCTGAGGCGGAAACGATTAAGTGACGGAATAATAATTCATTCATGACCATTCGCTACTCCATCGTGGTCCCCTGTTATAACGAAGGCCCGACCATCGCCGCCACCCTGACGGAACTCAGTGCCTTCCTGGGCGACCATATCCCTGACCAATGCGAAATCATCGTGGTGGACGACGGCTCCACCGACGACACCGCGCCACAGCTTAAGACCTTGAGCGGTCTCCGAGTCATCCGTCACCCGCAGAATCGGGGCTATGGGGCCGCCCTGAAAACCGGGATCCGCCAGGCCCGGGGAGACTATGTGGCCACCTTCGACGGCGACGGCCAGCATCGGCCCGACGATCTCCTGAAGCTATGCCGACAGATCACCGACAACGAACTGGACATGGTAGTCGGCACCCGCTCCCGGCTGTTCCACAGCAACCTCTGGCGCATGCCCGGCAAGTGGTTTCTGGGTTGGCTGGCCAACTATCTCAGCCGCACCAAGATCCCCGACCTGAACTCCGGCCTTCGGGTGGTCCGTCGCGAGGTTATCAGCCGGTATCTTCATCTCTGTTCCGACCGGTTTTCCTTTTCCACCACCTCCACCCTGGTCCTGATCAACCGCGGCTACTCCATCGCCTATGCACCCATCGAGGTCCGCAAGCGGGAGGGCAAAAGCACCGTCAGCCTGATGACCGGCTATGAAACCCTGTTGTTGATCCTGCGCCTGGTGGCCCTGTTTGACCCCTTGCGCATCTTCATCCCCGCCAGTCTCGTTCTGGTGTGCATCGGCACGATCCTGGGCATCTATCCCTACTTTATTTTAAAAAAGGGTCTGACCACCGGTTCACTCCTGGTCATACTCTCCGGCGTCCTGGTCTTTTTCTTCGGTCTTCTGGCCGATCAGATCTCCGCCCTGCGCAAGGAAAAGTATGAATAGTGTCAAGACTCCCTTTACCGAGGTCAGACGGACCGGAGGCAGGTCCAGGAGCAAATTTCCGGACACCCGTCCCGGTCTGTCTGGAGCGGATACAAGGACCCGGGGGGAAGTCGGGGTGCGACACTATCCGTTCCCCCTCTCGGGGAGCTAAGATGTGCGGCATTTGCGGCTTGGTGCGCCCCGGGGCGCCGGTTTCCGACCAGGAAATCCTGCCCATGCGGGACATGCTGGCCCATCGCGGCCCGGATCGCGCCGGGGTCTGGACCGGCGTGGGGGCGGGACTGGGCCACCGCCGCCTGAGCATCATCGACCTGGACTCCCGCGCCGATCAGCCCCTGGCCAGCGAAAACGGCTCCCTGCACTTGGTATTCAATGGCGAAATCTACAATTTCCAGGCACTGCGCCCGGATTTGGAAGCCCGCGGCCACGTCTTCCGCACTGCCAGCGACACCGAGGTCATCATTCACGCCTACGAAGAATTCGGCCTCGATTGTCTCTCCCGTTTCCGGGGGATGTTCGCCTTCGCCCTGTGGGACGCCGACCGCCGCCGTCTTTTTGCCGCCCGGGACCGTTTGGGGAAAAAGCCTTTGTTTTATTGCCAGCGGGGTGAGACGCTCTATTTCGGCTCCGAGATCAAGGCCATCCTGGTTCACCCGGACATCCCCCGGGAGGTCGACTTCGAGGCCCTGGGGTACTTCCTGTCCCTGAACTACACTCCCGCCCCCCACACCCTCTTTGCCGGCATCCGCCAGTTGGAACCGGGACAATACCTTCTCTTTAGCCAGGGACGTCTGGAGATTCACGACTACTGGGACCTGGAATACCCCCCCGAACCTGACCGGCCCCCCGAACCCGCTATCCTTGACACCTTTACCGACCAGCTCCGGGAGGCCATCCGGCTCCGCCTCATCGCCGACGTCCCGGTGGGAGCCTTCTTGAGCGGGGGTCTGGATTCCACTGCCGTAGTGGCCCTGGCCGCGCCGCAGTATCCCGGCCGGCTTCAGACCTTCTCCATCGGCTTTGCGGAAAAAAGTTATGACGAACGCCCCGCCGCCCGCCTGGTGGCGACGCGCTTTGGTACCGAGCACCATGAGTTGGAGGTCCGTCCCCAAGTGGCGGACGTCCTTCCTACCCTGGTCTGGCATGCCGAAGAGCCCACCGCCGATTCCTCCATGCTGCCGGTCTATTACCTGGCGCGGTTTGCCGCCCGGCGGGTCAAGGTCGTCCTCACCGGAGACGGAGCCGACGAAATCCTGGCCGGCTACGAGACCTACCAGGCCCACTATCTGATGCGGGCCTTGAACCGCCTCCCCGGAGGCGTTCAGCGGTTCCTCCAAAGGGCCGCGGCGGCGCTCCCCGTCTCCCACCGCAAGGTCAGTCTGGACTTCAAACTCAAGCGGCTGGTGGCTGCCCTGGGACAGGACTTGGACTACGCCCACTACTCCTGGCGCCAGATCTGGTCCCCCGAGGCCGCCCAGGAACTGCTGCCCGGCCTCCGCCTGGGCCGGGCGTATCGCCTCTACTCCCAGTGGCTCCGGCGCTGCACCGCGGTAGACTCCCTGGATCGCCTGCTCTATGCCGACACCCGTTTTTACCTGCCCAATGACATGCTGGTCAAGGTGGACCGCATGACCATGGCCCATGGCTTGGAGGCCCGCACCCCCTTCCTGGACCACCGGCTGGTGGAGTGGGCGGCAGGGCTGCCGCCGCGGTTCAAGTTAAGATTTTTCATGTTAAAGAAGTTTCTGCTGCGCCGCCTCCTGACCGGCCTAGTGCCGGCCCGCCTGCGGTGGCAGGGCAAGAAGGGCTTCAATGTCCCGGTGGGGCCCTGGATCAGGGGCCCCCTGCGGGACTTCTTCGCCGACACCCTGGCCCTGCTCCGCCACACCGGGTGGATCGACCCGGCGGTCCTCGACCGGACCTTGCAGCAGCATGTGCGGGGGCAGGTTGATTTCAGCCACCACCTCTGGGGGCTCACGGTCCTGGCCCTCTGGTGGCGCACCTTCATTCAGGGGGATCTGCCCCGGTCCTTCCCTTCAGGCCTATCCCCGGAGTTGCCGACGTGAAATTACTCTTGGTTGAAGCCCCTTATTTCTATGGCGCCCTGAAAACCATGACCCGCCCGCACTTTCCCCTGGGCTTGGGGTATCTGGCCGCCTACGTGCGCACCCAGGGGGTCGAGGTCCGTCTGCTCCCCGGGCCCTCCCCGGCAGAACTCCAAACCGCCCTGGACGATTTCGCTCCCCAGGTGGTGGGGGTCAGTTCCATGACCCCCGCCTTTCCCAATGCCCTGAAGATCTGCCAGGCGGTCAAGGCCCGCACCGGAGCCCTCACCGTGCTGGGCGGTCACCACGCCACCGCCGTGGGCGCCGACATCCTGGCGGAATGCCCCGAAATCGACCTGCTGGTCTACGGCGAGGGCGAACTCACCCTGACCCAACTCCTCCAGGCCCAGGACCAAAACAAACCTGATTACGCCACCATCCCCGGCCTGATCCATCGTCAGCCCGATGGCCGGATCTGCACCAACCCGCCTCGCCCCTTGATCCGCGAGGTTGACTCCCTGCCGTTTCCGGCCCGGGACCTGGTGGACTCTCAGGCCTATGGGGCGCATCGCTACATCGACGTGGGCCGGGCCAGCGCCACCATGATCAGCAGCCGGGGCTGTCCCTTCACCTGCGCCTTCTGCTCCTCCCATCTGACCATGGGAAAGGGCTATCGCCCCCGCAGCGCCGCCAATGTCATGGCCGAAATCGACGGCTTGGTGGGCTCTTTCGGGGTCAGGCACATCGCCTTTGAGGACGACACCTTCACCCTGTGGCCCGACCGGGTCCGGGAGATCTGCGAACTGCTCCTGCAGCGCCGCTACGACCTCACCTGGTATTGCCTCTCCCGGGTGGAATCCATGACCCCCGAGCTGGCCCGACTCATGCGCCGGGCCGGCTGCCGACTGGTCAGTTTCGGCATCGAATCGGGTGACCCGGACATCCTGACTCGGATTCGCAAGAAAATCTCCCTCAGCCAGGCCCGCGCCGCCATCGAGGCCTGCTACCAGGCCGGTTTGCGCAGCCAGTGCACCTTTATCCTGGGCTTTCCCTTCGATACCTACCGCACCATGGAAACCACCCTGCGGTTCGCCCAGGAACTCTCCCCCACCATTGCCATCTTCTTTTGCCTGATTCCCTATCCTGGTACCGAGATGTTCCGTTATCTCCCCGACTCCCTGAAACCCCGCACGCCCCGGGACTGGGAGAGCTTCGCCAACATGATCCACAATGACAATTACCTGAGTCTGGTCCCCGGCCTGTCCCCCCAGCGCCTGGCCCAGCTCACGGAGCGCTGGCACCTGCGCTTTTACCTGCGGCCCCGGCAACTCTACCGCATGCTCCGCACCCTGCGCACCAGAGAGGAATTTTTCAGCTTCCTGGCCAGCGGCTGGGGCCTAGCCCGCAAAATCGCCCTCAACCTCTTCCCCCCGCGAGGCCCATCGCCAGCAACAAGGGATATGTCATCATGACTTATGGATATACTGACATGCTTCCGACCCCTCCCTGTTCTCGAAGAAAAGTAATGGCAGCCAACAACTTCTCCCTGGGCCACTGCATATGAAATGCCTTCTCATCTCTCCGCCCTTCGGTAACGTCTACGGCTCCTTTAAAAGCATCCTGAAGTACGGCTTTCTCAACCCGCCCTTGGGCCTGTGCTATCTGGCCGCGGCGGTGAAACGGGCCGGTCACCAAGCCCTGGTCCTGGACTGTGAGGCCCAGGGCCTCAACATCACCCGAATTTGGGAGATCATCCGCCGGGAACAACCCGGTCTCATCGGCATCACCGCCACCTCCCCGGAGTTTCACAACGCCGTGGCGGTGGCCGAGGCCCTAAAGAGCCGGTTGGCCATTCCCATTGTCCTGGGGGGTACTCATGTCACCATCTTCCGGGAGGCGGTCCTACAAGAGCACCCCTGCTTCGACTTCGGCGTTGTCAGCGAAGGTGAAGAGACCCTGGTGGAATTGTTGGAATCCCTCACCGATCCCGGGAATTTCCCCAATATCAAGAACTTGATCTACCGGCAGGATGACGCCGTCATCGCCAATCCCTTGCGCCCTCTGATCAAGAACCTGGATACCCTCCCCTTCCCCGACCGCACCCGGCTGGATAATCACCTGTATTTCCGCAATGTCCCCGTGGTGGGCTACCAAACCACCACCGCCTTCATGAGTTCCCGGGGCTGTCCCTTCCAATGTACCTATTGCGCCGTGGACCAGCTTCCCGGGGGCCGCAAGATCCGCTATCGCTCGGCGAAAAATGTCGCCGACGAAATTGAATATATCGTCCGCGGCCTCAAGATTCCCCATATCTCTTGCAACGACGACGTCCTCACCATGAACCGGGAGCGCGTCCTGGCCCTGTGCGACGAAATACACCGCCGCGGCCTGCGTTTCACCTGGGAGGGCCTCTCCCGGGCCGACCGGGTGGATAAAGAACTCCTCACCGCCATGAAGGCAGCCGGCTTTGTCCGTATCTCTTATGGCATCGAGTCCGGCAATCCCGACATTCTCAACCTCACCTGCAAGGGGGAGACCCACGAACAGATTATCGAGGCCTTCCGCATTACCCGGGAGGTGGGCATCGTGGCCCGGGGCTCCCTCATCATCGGCCTCCCGTACGAAACCCGCCGTACCGTGGAGGACTCCTTCCGTTTCGTTAACCATCTCCATGGCATCGACCAGGTGGTCATCAACATCCTGCAGCCCTACCCCGGCACCCGGGTCCGGGAGATGATCCTGCAGGGCGAAGGCGGCAGCCGCCTGGTGTCCGGCGACCTCAAGGAACTGCGGCGCTTCGGCAACGCCTCGGTGGCCGTCAACGATTTGAGCGTCAACCGTCTCATCTGGCTCCAGAAGCTCGGCCTACTTCGTTTCTACCTGCGTCCGGCCACCCTCTGGCGCAACTTTAAACTCTATCACCCCAAGGCCTTTTTGTTGGACGGCCTGGCCTTTTTCCGGGCCCTCCTGTCCTGGGGCGCCACCTGAGGTTATGGGCATCTCCGACAAATCATCCGATCGCCTTTTGAAATTGCTGGCAATTCGGGCGCGGTACGCGAATATGGGACACGCCGGGCCGAACCCTATCAGGCAGAGGGACTCTGTCCCTCCCGACGCCCTGGGGGGATCAGGGGAGCCGGTCCATCCCCTGGAAACTCCTGCCGCCCCAGTGAAACAGAGTAAACCCGAGGTTGCGGTTCGCCGACCCTGGGTCAGCATGGTTAGACGCCTGCTTCCCCTGGCCGTTGGTCTCGTACTGGTGGCGCTTATCCTGACCAGGGTGGATCTGATCCGTTTGGCCGCCACGTTGGCACACGCCCACTGGTCCTGGTACTTGGCCGCCCAAGCCGCCACCCTGACCTATATATTGCTGGTAAGCTGGCGTTGGCAGACCCTCCTCCACCTGCAGGGCCTGCAATACCCCTTCCGGGAGATTTTTTTAATCTATAACGCCGGTGCCCTGGCTGGCGCCGTCACCCCCGGACGCCTGGGAGACCTGGCCCGCCTGGTCTATTTCCCTCGCCAGGGCGGCGTCCTCATCCCGGTCACCCTGAGCATCCTGGCGGACCGTCTCCTGGATGTATTCGCCCTGTTCGGTCTCAGTCTTCTCGCCCTGAACTTTATCCCCCTCCCGGCGTCGAGCCGCCATTTGGTTGTCTGGTGTACTTTGGGCGGTTTGATGGCCGCCGCGGTCATAATTCTGTGGCTCCGGCGAGACGGCCAGCGCCTGCCCACCATGCTGCTCCGCTTCCTCCCCCTGGCCTGGCAACCGAAATTGGAGGTAGGGATTCAGGAATTTGGGAACGCCCTGCATCAATATCTTACCTGGCGGATGATTTTCCCCGGCCTCCTCACCCTCCTGGCCTGGGGTGCCAATGTGGCCGGGGCTTATTGTATCGCCGATTCGTTGCACATACCTCTGGGACTGGGGCAAGTCGCCGCCATCCTCGGCCTCAGCACCATGTTCACTTTGATCCCCGTCACCTTTGCGGGCCTCGGCACCCGAGAGGTAAGCTGTATTTTCCTCTTCTCCCAACTGGGCCTCCCCCGGGAACCGGCCTTGGCCTTCTCCCTGTTACTCTTGGGTTTAGTCATCACTCACGCCGGTCTGGGTTGGTTGTGTCTGACGCTGAAACCGCCTGGGAGTGGGGTGAGAACTCAGAGCCGTGACCCTCTGTCCCCTTCACACGCTCCACCCTGTTAAGCATTAGGCGAGAGTGCAGAGAAGGCCGGGAAACCAGTTCGTTAGCCCTCGCTGGCACAACCGGAAGATCCGACACCCGTGCAATCAGAAAACGACCTCAAGTTCTTCCCCTTAAAGCGCCTCCAGCGGCTGGCCTTCCGCCGCTTGGCGGCCCCGCGCCTGGAGGGGTTGGTGCTCGATATCGGTGCCGGGCATGGACCGTACCACGGAGAGGCGCCGCGGGCCCACTTCGTCTCCTTGGATTACCTGCCCGCGCCGGTGGTGCAGGTGATCGGCTCGGCCCTGGCGCTGCCCTTTCAGGATGGGTGCTTTGACGGGGTCGTCATGACCGAAACCCTGGAACACATCCCCCGTCCTCAGGCGGCTTTGGCGGAAGCGGCTAGAATCCTTAAGCCCGGAGGTTGGTTATACCTGACTGCCCCCCAGATGTGGCCCCTCCATTACGAGCCCCACGACTATTTCCGCTTTACCCGGTACGGCCTGGCCGCCCTGGCGGCCTCCCTCGGGTTGGCCGTGGTCGCCCTGGAACCGGTGGGGGGCCTGTATACCTTTCTGTTCAGTCGCCTGGGGGAAAAATTGGTCAAGCTGGTCGTGGGGCTGTTGGGTTGGCTACCCCGGCCGCGGCGCTGGCAGGTGGCCGGGGTCCTGCTGACCCCGGTGCAACTCTGTCTGGCTTTCCTGGCGTGTGGTTTGGATCGGTTGAGCTTTCGGGACGTGGTGGGATGGGCCCTCTTGGCTCGCAAGGGTGAGGGGAAGGAGTCGCATGTCCAGGAGGGTTAACGTCCTGCGGGTGGTCATCGGTCTACACCTGGGGGGTGTCCAACAGGGGGTCCTCAATCTCTGCCGCACCCTGGACCGGGACCGCTACCGCCTCGTGGTCTGCGCCCTGGAGAACGACGGCGCCATCGGCCGGGAAATCGCCCGGGATGGCTTCGAGGTCGTAGTCCTGGGCCTCAAGGGGACGCCGGACCGCTGGCCCATCGTTTACCAGCTCTTCCGGCTGATGCGCCGGCAGCGGATCGACATCGTCCACGCCTCCGCCTATCACCCCAGCCTCTATGGCCGCCTGGCCGGCTGGCTGGCCCGGGTCCCCATCCTCATCAGCCACGAGCATTCCCTGGTTCATCATCGTCGTCCCACCCGGGTTCTGGTCGGTTCCTGGCTGCAGCGGGTCACCGCCGCCCATATCGCGGTGTCCCGGGAGGTGGCCCGGCAGGCCATCTCCTGGTACCACCTAAACCCGGCCCGGGTGGAGGTCATTTACAACGGCGTTCGCCCCGAATTCTTCCACACCGCGGAACTGCGGGACACCGCTCGCGCCTCTCTCAGCTTCACCCCCGACACCCGCGTTGTGGGCCTGGTCTCCCGCCTGGACCGGAACAAGGGCTTCGACTCTCTCTTTACCGCCCTGGCCGGTCTGCCCCCCACCCCCCCGGTGAAACTCCTGGTGGTCGGGTCCGGTCCCCATGAAGCCGAGATCAAGGCCCTGGCCCACCAAGCGGGCCTTGCCCCCCGGGTGGAGTTTCTGGGCTTGCGGCGGGATATTCCCGAGCTCCTGGCGGCCATGGATGTCTTTGTGCTCCCCAGCCTGCAGGAAGGCTTTTCCAACGCCCTCCTGGAGGCCATGGCCGCCGGCCTGCCGGTGGTCGTCAGTGACGTCCCGGGCAATCTGGAGGCCGTGGAGCCCGGCTTGAGCGGGCTGGTCTTCCCCCGGGAGGATCATGGCGCCCTGGCGCAATGCTTAAGCCAGGTCCTCGACCAGCCTGAGCTGGCCACCCGCCTAGGGGGTGCGGCCCGGCAACGGGTGGCCGCCCATTTCACCGTGGAGTCCTATGGCCGCCGCCTCCAGGCCCTTTACGACCGTCTGGTCCGAAGATATATTGATCCGGAATGGTAAGCTGTCATACACCCAGCATCGTCTATGCCGCCGCCACCGCCCTGGGCGGGGTGGGTCTGGCGGAGGTGGCCGGACAGGCCGTCCGGGCCATCTATAATGCCGGCCTGCTCCAACAGGCCGTCGTCTTTCGGAACCGCCAGCCCGGGATTCCGGACACCCTGGTCTCCACGGTGCGTTTCCAACCCGCCAAACTCCTCTCCTGGCTGCCGGCGAGGTACTATTATTCCCTGCGCCGCTCGACCCTGGATCGAGCCGCGGCCCGGTATCTCCGCCGCCACCCCGCCGCCCTGGTACACGGCTGGACCCACGAATGCCTCCAGACCCTGGGGGTCGCCCGCCGCCTGGGCATCCCCGCCATCCTGGAGCGAAATTATTGCCACCCCCTGCAGAGCCTGGCTATTCTGGGGCAAGAGTATGCTTCCCGCGGCCTGGCCTTCCCGCCCTCACCGCATCCCTGGTTAAAAAACTGGGACCACTGGACCCGGGAGCGCACCCGGGCCTTGCAGGAGTGTGATTCGGCCGATTACATCCTCCTGCCGTCCCGATTCGCCTATAATACCTTCATCCAACAAGGCCACCAGCCGAGCAAATTAGTCCTTATCCCCCGGGGAGTCGATCCTGCCAGATTCCACCCCGCGCCGTCCCCGGATGGGGTTTTTCGCGTCCTCTTCGTGGGACAACTCTGCTTCCGCAAGGGAGTTCCGTATCTCCTGGAGGCCTGGCGCCGGCTCCGCCTGCCCCGGGCCGAGCTGATCTTGGCGGGTTCGGTCCATGACGAAATCAAACCCCTGCTGGCCGCCTGCGCCGACCTGGCCGATGTCACCATCCCGGGATTTGTCCGGGACCCCGCCGCCCTGTTTTCCGCCGCGACGGTGTTCTGTTTCCCGTCTCTGGATGAAGGCAGCGCCAAAGTGACCTATGAGGCCCTGGCTGCCGGTCTCCCCCTCATCACCACCCCGGAGGCCGGCTCCGTGGCCCGGGAAGGCAAGGAAGGGCTTCTCATTCCGCCCCGTCAGGTGGAGCCCCTCATGGCCGCCCTGGAACGTCTGTACACCCGCCCTGAGGAACTCCGGGAGATGTCTGGGCAGGCCCGCCGGCGGATCGCCGATTTCACCTGGGACCTGTATCGGCAGCGCCTCGTCGCCTTTTATCAGCGGGTGCTGGATACGTTCCCCGTCGGCGCCCCCCTGCAGTTCGACCCCGGGGTGGACCTGTGAAACTCACCCGCTTCTGGCCTGCCCGGCTCTTCCGGGGGCCCTCCCGCTTCCTCGCCCTCCGGGAAGGCCGCCCCCGCCTGCTCCTCGTCACCGGGGAAAAGCGCAACCAGAACTACTACCGCGATCAGGAACTGGCCCGCCGGTTTTCCACCCTGTGGCTCAGCGAAGCCTTTCCGGCGGCGGACTTTGACTACGATTTAGGTAAAATCTGCGCCGCCCTCCTTCCCGGCGGGCGACCGGACTGGGTCTGGGTCAACTATCAGCGCCATTTTACCCCCCGGCTCCAAGGCTGGGAGGCCTTGGAGGCCCCGGTGGCGGCCTTTGTCGGAGACCCCCAGGATTTTACCCCGGATACCCCGACCCGGGTGGCCAAGGTCGCCTTTTTCCACCGGCTGCGCCCCGAAGTGCTGATCACGGCCTTTCCTCGCGCCAACCCCATAGTGCAGTCTGGTCTAAATGCCCCCTGGCCTCCCATCGTGACCTGCTTCTGGGCCGTCCCCGCCGCCATCTTCCGGGACCTTGGTCGCCGCCGCCCCTATGACGTTGCCTGTCTGGGTTCCCATACCCCGGAAATCTATCCCTTCCGCAACCAGGTGCGGGCCTACCTGGGTAACCAAAGACTCCTGAAATTCTTTCCCAAACAGCGGGTGGGTGGCCACGATGGCGTTGCCTTTGCCCGGGCCTTGAACCGCTGCCGGGCCGCCTTCACCGACGCCTCCATCTACGGCTACCCTCTGGCCAAGTATTTCGAGATCCCGGCCTGCGGCACCTTGCTCATGGCCCAGTCTCTCCCTGATCTGGCCCCCCTGGGTTTCCGCTCTGGCGAGAATTGCGTGGCCGTTACCCCCGATAATTTTTCCGACCGGATGCTTTATTATCTATTGGAAGAGCCCGAGGCTGGAGCCGCCCTGGCCCATGCCGGGGTCACCTTGGTACACACTCGCCATACCTGGGAGATCCGGATTTCCGAACTCCTTTATACCCTCAACGACTATTTAGGGCCGTGGCCGGATATCGTCCACCACCCCCTGAAATCGTGACCACCGCCGCACCGTCGCTGGCAACTTCCCACCGCCGTTGCTATACGAAAGGAAGCCGCCGGAAGCCTTACCGCTGCAGCCCCTTGCGGGGGAGGTCTTCATACCCGGAGGGCCATAGCCCTGTATGCCAAATCCAATTTGCAGAAGTTGACGTACACAACTCTTAATTATCCTTGAATATCCGAAACCAAGTGGGAATAACGCGGGGTACAGGTGGGATTCCGGTTCGAAGCCTTCCACGGGTGTGTTTTAAAGTATCGTCTTATAAAATGACGTAATGGTATTCCGTATGCTTCCTCTCCCCTCCTTGAAGGGAAAGATTCACTTCGTTCATTGTAAAAGTGGAGGGGGGGGTCCCGAACCGCCCCTACGTGGGCAGTTCTACCTGGACCCAGTCGTATTTCATTGATTTGTTGTGGATAACCTGCCCTTCCGCCCGCCTCACTTCTGCACCATGAGCAGGGAATCCACCTGTCGCCGCGGCTGCCCGGCCAAATCCCCCTCCAGGACTTCATCCACGAGCCGCTTAACCCCCGGATGCCGCTCGTCGTAATCATGGAATACGATCCAGCCTCCCTCCCGGACCTTATCGGCCCAGCCTTCGTAGTCCAGTTTCACCGCCTCATAGACATGGTCTCCGTCTATATACAGGAGGTCCAATTCACCCCCTTGCCATTCTTGGGCCGCCTCCGCTGAGGTTTGCACCACGGCCACAACGTACTCTTGCAGCCCCAACGCTTCGATATTCTGTTCGAAAAGTTCCAGGGTGCTTCCCCCCAGTCGGGACACCGTCTTCTTCCAGGCCCCCCGGGTAACTTCATTCAGGGTGGTTCCCAGGAAGGTGTCCACTGCGTAGATCTTGCCCCCTCCGGCCGCCCGAAGCCCTAATCCCAAATAACAGGTGCTGACCCCAACCCAGGCCCCGATCTCCACCACCGTCGCCGGAGCCGGCAAGTGTGCCGCCAGGAGATACAGGTGAACCCGCTCCGGCCAGGTCCCCATCTTCTCCTGATAAAAATGCTGGCGCAGGGCCAACAGATCCTGCCGGTGAAGAGAGGCGATCATGTGGTTAACCGGCAATTGCGCCAAATACTTCCGAGCCTCTGCCAGGGCCCGTCGCTGTCCTCGCCAGCGCCGCCACAATTTTTTCATAAAGGATTCCGCTACTGCTGAAGCCGTTGGAGCCGGGATTATAACTTAAATTGCCGCCTTGAAAAAAAAGGGCAGCGGATCACGCTGCCCCCAGTTCTATATATATAGTCTCAGAGACTAGAGACTTGCAAAGATTTTCATCGAGTTCATCGCCAGATTGTAGATTCCTCCAGGGAAGATGCCTAAGTAAAGCACTCCCGCGGCGGTGATGACGATGGCCGTGGCCATGGCCGGGGACACCTTAACCGGCCCCAAATCCGCTTCCGACGGCCGCATATACATCAATACGGTCACCCGGAGATAATAGTAGACTGATATGAGGCTGTTCATCACCCCGATAATGACCAACCAGATATATCCCGCCTCCACCGCGGAGGAGAAGATATAGAACTTTCCAATGAAGCCGGCCGTCGGCGGCATCCCCACCAGCCCGAACAGGAAAACACTCATGGCTGCCGCCAGCCCCGGATATTGAAATCCCAAGCCGCTGTAGTCATAGATGCTCAGGTAGGCGTCCTTTTTCCGGCTCACCAGGATGATGACTGCAAAGGCGCCGATGTTCATCAAGGTGTAACTCAACAGGTAGTACATGATGCCAACGCCGGCCAACTTGTTGGCCGCCACCAGACCCACCATAATATATCCGGCGTGCGCGATGGAGGAATAGGCCAGCATGCGTTTGATGTTGGTCTGGGCCAGGGCCACCACATTACCCACGGTCATGGTTGCCACGGCCAGGACCCAGATAAGCATGGTCCATTCCATCTTAATCGTCGGGAACACATGGAAGAAGACCCGCACAAAGGCCGCAAAGGCCGCGGCCTTTACCCCTACGGACATAAAGGCGGTGATGGAGGTGGGCGCGCCTTCATAGACGTCCGGGGTCCACATATGGAAGGGCACGCTGGACACCTTAAACCCGAAGCCCACCACCAGGAGTCCCATTCCCAAATAGGTCAGAGCGTTCTTGCCGTCCCCGGCTAGGGCCTTGGCCAGACCGTCCAGAGCCAAAGTTCCGGTGCCCCCATACAACATCGCCATACCGAAGAGCAGGAAGGCCGACGAGAAGGCTCCCAAGAGCAGATACTTCAGCGCCGCTTCGTTGGACTTGATGTCCTCCCGGAAAAGCCCCGCCAGAATGTAGATGGGTATGGACAGCACTTCCAGTCCCAGGAACAGCATGACCAGGTTGGAACCCGCCGCCATGATCATCATGCCCACGGTGGCAAAGACCATCAAGGCATAATATTCGCCCGTATTCTTGCCATACTCCTCCAGATAGCTCTTAGACAGGAGCACGCACAGGGCGGTGGCCACGATAAACACCATATAGAAGAAGAAGGCGAAACTGTCCAGGTAGATCATGCCGGAAAAGTCCTGGCCGGTACGACTCCAGATGGCCAGGGTCTGTGCGGCTGCAATGATCAGACCCACCAGGGTGATCTGGGCAAAGGCGCTCTTCCTACCGGCCTTCCCGGAAAACGCATCCACCAGCAGGAGCACCAACCCGATGACGCTGAGCGTAATCAGTGGGCCGATATTGCTTAAAGTTACGCTGGGAATGTTGATGCTCATCTCTGGTCCCCCTTCACATCAACTAAAGCCGTCTGGGTGGCTTTCGCCTTTTGCATCAGGCTGACGAAATTCTCCGTGGATGCCTTGGTCTTGTCCAAAAAGGTGCTGGGATAAACCCCGATCCAGATAATGAATAGGACCACCGGCACCAACACCACAATCTCCCGGGTCGACAGGTCCTTTAATTTCTGGTTCTTTTCGTTGGTCACCACCCCGAACATGACCCGCTGGAACATCCACAGCATGTAGGCCGCGGCAAAGATGACCCCGGAGGCGGCAAAGGCGGCATAGACCTTATTCACCTGGAAGGTCCCCAGCAGGATCAAGAATTCCCCCACGAACCCGTTGAGGCTGGGCAACCCGATGGAACTCAGGGTGACGATCATGAAGAAGACGGCAAACACCGGCATAACCTTGGACAACCCGCCGAATTCGGCAATCATGCGGGTATGGCGCCTTTCATAGATCATGCCGACGATAAGAAACAAGGCCCCGGTGGACAGGCCGTGATTGATCATCTGGATGATGCCGCCCTGAACCCCGGCAAAGGTGAAGGTGAACAGCCCCAGCATCACGAAGCCCAGATGGCTTACCGATGAAAAGGCCACCAGCCTTTTCAGGTCCACCTGGACCAGGGAAACCAAGGCCCCGTAGATGATACCGATGATGGCCAGGATGCAGAAGAGCGGCACAAAGAACCAGGCCGCCTCGGGAAACAGCGGCATATTGAAGCGCAGGAAGCCGTAGGTCCCCATCTTCAACAGCACCGCCGCCAGGATGACGCTACCCACCGTGGGAGCCTCGGTGTGGGCATCCGGCAACCAGGTGTGCACCGGGAACATCGGCACCTTGATGGCAAAGGCCAGAGCAAAGGCTGCGAACATCCATATCTGCATGTTAAAGGGGACCTTGACACTGTAAAGTTTTAACAGGTCGAAGGTATACGTCCCGGTGACTTGGTGGTTATAGAAATACAGCACCAAAATGGCCACCAACATGAGCAGGCTGCCGAACATGGTGAAGATGAAGAACTTGACCGCCGCGTAGATGCGCCGGGCGGGATTGCCCCAAACCCCGATCAGCAGATACATGGGGATGAGCATCACTTCCCAGAAAATATAGAACAGGAACAGGTCCAGGGAGACAAAGACGCCGATCATCCCCACCTCTAAAAAGAGGAGGCAGATCATGAATTCCTTGACCTTGTCCCGGACGTCTTCCCAACAGGCAAGGACGCAGATCGGTGTAATAAAGGTTGTCAGCATCACCAACAGGAGGGAGATGCCGTCCAACCCGATCAAATAGCTGATGCCATATTGGGGCAGCCATTCATAGCGTTCGACGAACTGCATTGCGGCTGTCGTGCTGTCAAACCCGAACCAGAGGGGTAGGGAGACGAGAAACTCGACCAGGGCAAAGGCCATGGCGGTCCCCTTGATCACCCACTGGTTCTCGCGATCCAACATCATGATCAACACGACTCCCACCAACGGGAGGAAGATCAGGATCGACAAAATCGGCAAGCTCATCAGTGAACTCCTTTACCGGCCGAGGTAATAACCCGTGATAATTGCCACACCCACCAGGACCGCCAGAGCGTAGTTCTGCACGTACCCGGTCTCCACCTTCCTGACCACCGAACTGATCCAGGTGACCAGCGAGGCGCTGCCATTCACTGCCCCATCGACAACCTTGGCATCCACTTCCTGCCACAGGAAGACCGACCCGTTCTTGATGGGTTCCACCACCGTGGCATCATACACCTCATCCACATAGTATTTGTTGTAGACCAGGTCGTAGAGCGCCGGGATTTTTGCCGTCACCACACCGGGCAGCTCCGGTTGTTTGACGTACATCTTGTAAGCCAGCAGGATACCCAAAAGGCCCACAGCCATGCTCACCACCATCATGGTGATTTCAAAGCTCATGGCATAGTGCACCTCCGGTTTGGCCACATGGGCGATCACCGGATTCAGGAAGTCATGGAAGACATTCCAACCCTGGATCAACGGGATGCCCACAAATCCACCCACCGTGGACAAGACCGCCAGGATCATCAGCGGCACAGTCATCACCGGGGGAGATTCATGGGGATGTACATGGGGATCCCAGCGTTTCTCCCCGTAAAAGGTCATGAAGATCAGCCGCCACATATAGAAGGCCGTCATAAAGGCCGCCACGGAGGCCACCGCCCAGTAGATGACATGGCCGTCCACCAGGGCTTTGAAGAGGATTTCATCCTTGCTGAAGAACCCGGCAAAGGGGAAGATACCCGAAATGGCCAGTGTGGCCACGATGAAAATGGCAAAGGTTATGGGCATTTTCTTTCGCAAGGCGCCCATCTTCCGCATATCCTGTTCGCCGTGCAACCCGTGGATGACGCTTCCTGAGCCCAAAAAGAGCAGGGCCTTGAAGAAGGCATGGGTCATCAGGTGAAAGATGCCGGCGATGAAGGCGCCCACGCCGCAGGCGATGAACATAAACCCCAACTGGCTGACGGTGGAGTAGGCCAACACCCGCTTGATATCGTTCTGGGCCAGACCCATGGAGGCCGCGAAGAACGCCGTGGCCAGACCGATGACCACCACCACCGTCAACGATATCGGCGCCAATACATACAGGGCGCTGCAGCGGGCCACCATATAGACGCCCGCCGTCACCATGGTGGCGGCATGAATCAAGGCACTGACCGGAGTCGGACCTTCCATGGCGTCCGGCAACCAGGTGTACAGCGGGATCTGGGCCGATTTGCCGGTAGCCCCGACAAACAGGAACAAGGTTATCAAGGTCACCGCCCAGTCGCCCACCGGCATCCCATGCGCCGCTCCGAAGACTTCCCGAAAGTTGATCGTCCCGAAGGTGACAGAGATCAGGAAGATGCCCAGGAGAAAGCCAAAGTCGCCGATCCGGTTGACCACGAAGGCCTTCTTACCGGCGTCGCTGGCCGACTGTTTCTCATACCAATAGCCGATGAGCAGGTAAGAGCACAAACCCACACCTTCCCAACCCACAAACATGAGCAGGAAGTTGTTGGCCATGACCAGGATCAACATGTTCACGACGAAGAAATTCAGATAGGCGAAATAGCGCGGATACCCTTCATCATCGTGCATGTATCCCACAGAATAGATGTGGATCAGGAAGCTCACTCCCGAGACCACGCCCAGCATAACCAGGGATAGCGGATCCACCAGGAAGGCCACAGCTGCCTTGAAGGTCCCGGAAACGATCCAGTTGTACGCCACCACCTCCACGGGTTTGGCATTGGCTGGCAGTTGCAGGTATTCCCAGAATGTCCCACACACCCAGAGGAAGCTTAGCCCCACCACCCCAGGGCCCACGAGACTGACGGTGCGTTTGGAAACTTTTCTGCCAAACAGGCCGTTAAAGATAAAGCCCAATAGCGGAAATACAGGCACCAGCCAGACATAAGGAATAAAGGTCATGGCCTGCTCCTTACCACTTCATGATATTGAGTTCATCAACATATACGGTGCCTTTATTACGGAAGATGGCGTATATCAACGCCAATCCCACCGCCACTTCGGCAGCCGCGACGACCATCACGAAGAACACGAACATCTGGCCGTCTATGGACTTGTAGTAATCGGCGAAGGTGATCAGGGCCAAGTTGACCGCATTCAACATCATCTCAATACACATGAAGATGATGATGGCATTTCGCCTGATCAGCACCCCTATGACGCCGATGGCAAACAGGGCTATACTCAGCACAACGTTATACATCACCGGGACAACCATGCGTCTGCTCTCCTACGCCCCCCCAGCCGCCTGAGAGGATATGGTAATTCTTGACTAATTAAAAGTGCCTTTAACCGCTCCACCCGCCCTCAGATTCGGACATCTGCGGCTTCAATTCATCCTCTTGGCCAGGATGACTGCTCCCACTACCGCCACCAAGAGCAATATCGACGTGATCTCAAAGGGCAGTAGATAATCGGTAAAGAGGCTCTTGGCGATGGCCTCGGTGCCGCCGAAACCCGCCACCATCTCCTTGCCCGCCGGCAACTTGATCTTGGTGAAGGAATAGACGATCAATCCCGCGGTGGCGCCCGCCAACACAACACCACCCAATTTTTGGGCCAAATGCAGCTGCTCCCCTCCCTCCTCCGGCTGCCTCAGATTCAGCAGCATGATCACGAACAGGAACAGCACCATAATGGCACCGGCATAGACGATAATCTGGATGGCAGCGATAAACTCTGCATGGGATAAGAGGTAAATCCCCGCCAAGGCAAAGAAATTGAGAATCAGGAAGAGAGCACTGCGCACCGGGTGCCCCTGAATTACCACCATGATCCCCGACATCAACGCCGTGGCGGCCAAGATGAAATAAATGACGTGCATTTGCGCCACTCCTCAGACGGCTTCCACCGTGTTCCTTGGTTTACAGCTTCTTGTAGAGCATTTTCAGGTCGTAAATCAATGCCTGCTTATCATACTGCGCCAGCTCATACTCATGGTTCAGGGCGATGGCTGCCTTGGGACAGGCCTCCTGACAAAAGCCGCAGAAGATGCAGCGGGTCAGGTCGATGACGAACTTCGTCGGATACTTCTCCCCGTTCAGCCCTTCCCCCGCCTCAATCTCGGTGATGGCCGCCGACGGGCATACTGTTTTGCAGAGGGTGCAGGCCACACACTTGATCCGGCCATTTTCATCCACCTGCAGCTCCGGCCGCCCCCGAAAGCGATCGCATACGGGCCGCTTCACCTCGGGATACTGGATGGTGATCGGCCTGGAGATGATATGCTTGAACGTTACGCCCAGACCCTTGATTAATGGGATGATCATAGGGGTTACCTCTGAATGTAGATCATGAAAACACCGGTTAAGAGTATATTGGCCAGCGTCAGGGGCAAGAGCACCTTCCAACCGAACTTCATCAATTGGTCAAACCGCAAACGAGGATACGTCCCTCTCACCCAGATGAAGAAGAACACCATGGCGAAGGTCTTTAACAGGAACCATACCACCGGCGGCAGATACGGACCTTGCCAGCCGCCCAGGAACAGGGTCACGCACAAGGCGCTGGCGATGATCACATGGGCATATTCCGCCAGCATGAACAGACCCCATTTCATGGAGCTGTATTCCGTCTGATACCCGGCCACCAGTTCGTTTTCGCATTCGATCAGGTCGAAGGGCGTCCGGGCCGCTTCGGCAAAGGCCGCAATCAAGAAGAGAATGAACCCCAGAGGCTGATAGACCACAAACCACATATCCTTCTGGGCCTCGACGATCCCCACCAGACTCAGGGTCCCGGAAATCATCAATACCCCAATGATGGACAGGCCGATGGCCAACTCATAACTGATCATCTGCGCCGAGAGCCGCAGACCGCCCAACAGAGAGTATTTATTGTTGGAGGACCACCCGCCGATCACCGCCCCGTACACCGATAGACTGGCAATGGCGAAGACGTAAAGGAGGCCGATGTTGATGTCTGCGATCACCCCTCGGTTCAGGCTGGCCACCGTCAGGTCCAGGGTCTGCCCGTAAACGGTCAAACTGTCTGGAAGGACTTTATCTGCAAACGGAATGACCGCCATGGGCAAAAAGGCGGTGATGGCCACGATCATGGGCGCCATCACGAACAACACCTTGTTGGCCCCCGGTGGAGTGAAATCCTCTTTGAAGATCAACTTGACGGCATCGGCCAGCGGTTGGAACAACCCCCACGGGCCCACCCGGTTCGGTCCGTAACGCAATTGGATGAATCCCAAGACCTTGCGTTCCAGAAGTACCGTATACGCGATGGAGGTGAGGAACACAACCAGCACCACCAGGATCTTCACCGCCATCAGGCCTATGATCAATGGCAGGTTCATCGCCTTAACCCTTCTGCAGCTTAACGCGCATAATGTTAGAGTTGAGCGTCAGGACATTTGCCGTTGGCTCGGCAAAGGCGTCCGCCAGGAAGACCACCGTCGCCGGCATCGCCGTGGTATAAGCAACGGGCGTCGTGATCTCTCCTTGGGTGGAGACGATCTTGACCGTCTCCCCGTCTTTCAGGTCCAGCTTTCCCGCCGTGGCAGGGTTGATCTGCAGGCGCAGCCCCGGCAGCAGTGCAATCTGCCCCGGCGCTTGGGTGGTGTAAGAACCGGAATGAACCAGAGTCTTCCCCACGATCAGGGTGAAATCGCCCTCACCCGGAGACTCCACCTCGATGCTTAACGGCGCAAAGGCCCCCTTTACCGTACCGGCAATTTTCTTCACCGGCCACCGGTGGCCCGCCTCCGCTTCCGCCCAAATTGGCATCAAAGCTGCCATTTCCCGGAAGATATCCTCTTCCTGGCGATAACTCATGGCATACCCCATCTTGCCGGCCAAGGCGCTGATGATCTGCCAGTCGGGGCGCACCCCCTCGGTGGTCAGAGCGCTCTTCAGCCGTCCCAACCGGCCGTCGGTGTTCACCACCGTGCCGCCGCGTTCGGCATGGATAGCCACCGGGAAGACTACGTCGGCCATCCGCGCCGCCTCCGTCAGGAAGGCATCCTGAACCACGATAAATTTGGCCTTATTCAGGGTTTCCGCCACCTGCTTGCTGTTCGGCAGCATCCGCACCAAATCGCCGCCCAACAGATAGAAGGCCTGCGGTGCGGTGGGTTCCCCCGCGGCCAGCTTGGCCAAGGCCACCGGCAAGGTCAGGCCCGGCTCGGCCGGCACGTTGGCTTTCCAGGCCGCCGCAAAGGCAGGGGCGGCATCCAGCGGCTGGAGACCAGGGAGGTGATCCGGCAATACCCCGACTTCACATACTCCCCGGGTGTTATTCTTCTCCGCCACGGGGTAAAGCCCACTTCCCGGATTGCAGGGCTGCCCGATCATCAGGAAGAGGTTGGCCACCGCCATGGCATTCTCTTTGCCCCCGGCCTGGGCCAGGAGGTCATTGCCAAAGATAATCGCCGGGGCCTGGGCCTGGGCCAGAATTGCACCCGCGGCGCGCAACTCATCCATCCCCACGCCCGTCGTCTTAGCCACTTCAGACAGCGAGGTCTTCATCAGGTCGGTCTTGATGTCCTCGAAGCCCTCCGCCTCCAGAGGCGGCGTAAAGCCGGGGACCGCCTCCAGGACCGCCTCCATGAGCCCTTTGAGCAGGAGCCGTTCGCTCCCTGGTTGGTAGCGCAGCTTGATCCCGGCAAATTTGTCATGTTTGGTTTCCCGGGGATTGGCCACGATGAGCTTGAAGTTCTCGTTCTCCAGCAAGGCCTTCTGGATCTTCCAGCCGTAGGGCGGCATTTCCGGCGTGACATCGGCCCCCACCACCAGCACCACGTCGGCCTGGTGCAAATGGTCTCTGCACCCCATGACAAAGGGGAACCCGCTTCCCGTAGCCTCTTCCGTTAGCTTCAACGGGCTTTGGAAGGGTTTGGCCAGCTTGTCGACCTCTTCTGCAACCCCATCGACCATCGGTTTGCCGAAGACCGCCGCCATCCCCTCCAGGGCCTTCATATAGGTATAGCGTGCCGGGTTGTCCACCTGATTGGAGCCGATGGCGGCCCGGAAGAACTTCTGGAAGAGATAGTTGGCTTCGTTGGTGGCCCGGGCCGATCCGACCCCGAAAACCGCGCTGCGCCCGCCCTTGGCGATGATCTGCTCCAACCCTTGCACGGCAAAGTTAATGGCCTCGTCCCAACTCACGGGGGTCAGCTTGCCGTCCTTCTTGATCAGGGGGCTGGTCAGTCGCTCCGGGGAGTGCACCACTTCATATCCGAACCGTCCCCGACCGCACAGCAGCAGGTTTTCCACCTTGCTCCGCACCCGTCGGACCTTACCGTCCTTGGTGTGTACCAAGTATTCGCAGCCGCCGCCGCAAAAGGAACACACCGTCTCGGTCTCGGTCAGCTCCCAGCTCCGGGCCGCGTACTTAAACTGCTTGTTGATCAGTGCCCCCACCGGGCAGGAATCGATGCAGGAGCCGCAGAACTCGCAGTCCAACGGCTCGTGCCCGCTTCCCAAATCGGTGAAGTAGGCCCGGTTTTCAAAGTTAATGGCACTGGCCCCCACCAGGTCGCGACAGGTCCGCACACAACGCCCACAGGTGACGCAACGGGAGTTGTAGCGCTCGATCAGCGGAGAGGCTAAGTCATTATTCTCCGGCTTAGCCACCGCCTCATAGTCCACTTCGCCCACCGCCAGCTCGTGAGTCAAGTCCTGCAGGTAGCACTCCCCACCCTTGTCACACCAGGGGCAATCCAGAGGGTGGTTCACCAGCATGAACTTCACCAACTCCCGCCGAATCTTTTGAATACGCTCAGAGTTGGTCACCACCTCCATGCCTTCACCCACCACCGTGGTGCAGGCCGGCAGGGGACGTGGTGGTCCAGGCTTCACCTCCACCACACAAATGCGGCAGGAACCGATGGGCTTGATGGCGGGATGGTAACACAGATGCGGAATCCGGATGCCATTTGCCTTGGCCGCTTCCAGGACCGTCGTGCCCTGTTCTGCCTGTATTGCTTTCCCATCAATTGTCAGGTTGATCATCTTTCCATCCTAACCACGTGACAGCTATTGTTGATTGGGTATCTGTCGCTCGGGCCGTCCGCCGCCGGCTGCCATCTGTTTTCCGACCGTGCGGGCCAACCCTCCTGATCCCTGACCTCTTGCCTTCTACCGGTCCACGTCCGCCAGCACGATGTCCACTGTGCCGATAATGGCGATCAGGTCCGACAACAACCGGCCCTTGGCCAGCTTGGGCACCGCCGACAGGTTGACGAAGGATGGGGCGCGAATCTTCACCCGGAAGGGGTGCGCTGATCCGTCGCTGATTATATAGAACCCCAGCTCGCCCTTGGTGGCCTCAATGGCCTGGTAGACCTCTCCCGCCGGCGGCTTGATGCCCTCTTCAATGATCAGAAAATGGTTGATCAGGGATTCAATGTTCTTATAGACCTTTTCCTTGGGCGGCAAGGCTACCCTTGGATCGTCCACATTGACATCGCCCGGGGGAAGTTTCTCCAGGGCCTGCTGCACGATCCGGGCGCTCTGCAGCATCTCCTGCATCCGCACCAGGTAGCGATCGTAGGTATCGCCGTTCTTGCCCAACGGGACCACGAAGTCAAAATCTTCGTAGCTGGAATAAGGGTTGTCGCGGCGCAAATCCCAATCCACTCCGGAACCCCGGGCCATGGGTCCGCTCCAGCCCCAATCCAGCACCTCATCCGGCGTCATCACCCCCACGTCCTTGGTGCGGGCGATCCAGATGCGGTTCTTGGTCAGCAGATTGTCATAGTCCTTCCACTTCTTGGGGAAGCTTTTGACAAAATCCAGGGCTATCTTCTCAAACCCATTCGGGAGGTCCGCCGCCAATCCGCCGATGCGGAAGTAGCAGGGGAACAGACGGCCGCCCCAGGCCAGTTCGCACAGATCCATGATCTGTTCCCGCTCCCGGAAGGCGTAGAACAGCGGCGTCATGGCCCCCAGATCATGGCCGGACGTCCCCAGCCAGAACAGGTGAGAGGCGATCCGGGTCAGTTCCGCCATGATCACCCGGATGTATTGCGCCCGTTTGGGCACCTCGACTCCCAACAGCTTCTCCACCGCCAGGACATAGCCGAAGTTGTTCATCTCCCCGGCCAGGTAATCCACCCGGTTGGTCAGGGGCAGGCATTGATGATACGTACGGTTTTCGCACATCTTCTCAATGCCCCGGTGGAGATAGCCGATGTCGGGATCGGCGTTGACGATGATTTCTCCATCCAGCTCCAGCCAGACCCGCAACACACCATGGGTGCTGGGATGCTGCGGCCCCAGATTCAGGAGCATGGTCTCGGTGCGAGGACTCGTTTCGGCGCTATTCATAGGTTCTGCTTCCTAATACCCGCGCACGGGGTAATCTTTCCGCAAGGGATAATAGCCTTCACATTCCGCCGGCGTCAAAATCCGCCGCAGGTCGGGATGCCCCACAAACTTGATCCCCATTAAATCATAACACTCCCGTTCATGCCAGTTGGCCGTATTCCACACCGACACCACGCTGGGAATGCTGGGGGCCTCGTCATCGGCGCAACAGGCCTTCAGGGCCACCCGCTGGTGGCTGCCATGGGAGTACAAATGATACACCACCGCATACCGCGGGCTGGCCGGCTGATAATCCACCGCCGAAATTGAAGATAGATACCGGAAGCCAGTTTCCGGATCATCCCGCAGCAAGGTGCAGATCTCGGTGATCTTCTCCGGCCTTATGATGATGGTGGTGTCGCCCCGAAACTCATCAGTATCCACCACCTCATCGGGGAATTGTGCTTTTACCTTCTCAATGATGGCCGTGCTCATGATGCCTCCTGGGTTTGGCCGCTTGCTTCTCCCGATATTGGGCCGTCAGGAACGGATCCTTCAAAATCTTCTCATGCACCTTCAGGATGCCGTACAACAAACCTTCGGGGCGGGGCGGGCACCCGGGGATATAGACATCCACCGGAAGATACTTGTCAATGCCCTGGACCACGGCATAACTGTCGAAAATTCCCCCTGAAGAGGCGCAGGCCCCCATGGCAATCACCCATTTGGGGTTGGTCATCTGCTCGTAGATGCGCACCACCGCTGGCAGCATCTTCTTGGTCACCGTGCCGGCCACGATCATCAGGTCCGACTGCCGAGGCGAGGCCCGAAACGCCTCCATCCCGAACCGGGCGATGTCGTAGCGGTTGGCCGCGGTCACGATCATCTCGATGGCGCAACAGGCCAGACCAAACGTCGCCGGCCACAGGGAATTCTTTCGGGACCAGTCCACCATTTTTTCCAGGGTCGTGGTTAAAATGTTGTTGCCTAAGTGTTCTTCAATTCCCATTACCAGGCCCCCTCATACAGTTGCCAGTGGGTAGAATGTAAAAACTTTGGTTATAACAAAAAGGCAAGCGGCCCGCCGTCAGCCCTACTCCCACTCCAGCGCGCCCTTGCCCCACACATACGCCAGTCCCACCACCAGGACCAGGATGAAGATCCCCATCTCCACCAAACCGAACAGCCCCAGGGCCTTATAGACCACCGCCCAGGGATACAGGAAAATGGCTTCGATGTCGAACACCAGGAAAAACATGGCGATGACGAAAAATTTTACCGAGTAGCGACTGCGGGCATCTCCCGTGGGGACCATGCCGCACTCGTAGGCCAGGTCCTTGACCGGGGTGTGGGTCTTCTTGCCCACGGTCTCCGACAGCACCACCATGACCACCGCCACCCCGATGGACACAATCAGATAAAGCAAGACTGGCAAATAATCTATCAGCATAGCTGTTTGCTCCTTCCGGAACCCGTTTACCGCCCCCGTCCGACGCCTCCGTCTAAGAAACGCCGAGGGAATTTCTTCAAGCCTTCTGTGCGCACAGAGGGCAGTTGCCCGCCAGGTGTGCGTCGTAATCCGCCCGGAAACGCTCGATAGTGGTTTTAATAAAGAATATCGGGCTCATGGCCAGAGCGCAATTGGCCGAATCCAGCATCGTCTGACCGATCAGCATCATCCGGTCCAGGTCCGCGGCCTCGCCCTTGCCGTCATAAATTTTGCAAATCAGGTCGTAGAGGATGCGGGTGCCCCGTCGGCACGGCAGGCAGAAACCGCAGGATTCGTGCTGGAAAAAGTAGAGGATGCTCTTCACCACATCCACGACGCAGGTGTCTTCGTCCATCACCAGCATGGTCCCGGACCCCAGGGCCCCCTCGATGGCCCCCATGGCCTTGTATTCCATGGGAGTGTCCAGCTGGTCCTCGGTGATGAACCCGAAGGAGGCGCCGCCGGTCTGGCAGGCCTTGAACTTCTTGCCGCCCTTGACGCCCTTGCCGTATTTGGTGATCAACTCCTTCACCGTCATCCCCAAGTTGGCCTCCACCACCGACGGCTGATTCACATGGCCCACCACCTGGAAGATCTTGGTGCCGGCGGCGTCCTCGGTGCCCTTGGCCTTGTACCATTCCCCGCCCTTGGTGATGATCATGGGGACGGACGACAGGGTCTCCACGTTATTGACGATGGTGGGTTTGTTAAACACGCCCACCTGACCCGGGAAGGGCGGTTTCACCCGGGGGTTGCCCCGCTCGCCTTCGATGGATTCGATTAACGCCGTTTCCTCGCCGCACACATAGGCGCCGCCACCCGTCTGGACACTGATGGTGAAACTGAAATCCGTGCCGAAGATATTCTTCCCCAGGTAGCCCTTGGCCATGGCCTGGTCGATGGCGTTCTGCAGCCGCAGCATGCACAAATAATATTCACCCCGCACGTAAATGTAGCCGTGGGAGGCCCCCACCGCATACCCGGCGATGGCGATGCCCTCCAACACCCGGTGCGGGTCGCCCTCCATGATGTAGCGGTCCTTGATGGTCCCGGGCTCGCCTTCGTCGGCGTTGCAGACAATATATTTCGGCGTCACCGGACTGGGCTGGGTGAAGCTCCACTTCAACCCGGCCGGGAAGCCGGCGCCGCCCCGGCCCCGAATGTTGGCGGTCTTCACTTCATTGATCACGTCCACCTGCCCCATGGTGGTCACCGCCTTCTTCAAGGCCTCGTACCCACCCCGGGCCACATACTCGTCCATGCTCATAGGGTCGATCTGGTCCACGTTGCCGAACAGCACCGGCTCGTCCGGACTGGGCACATAGTCCGTCAGGGCATACGTGGTGCGCCGCAAGGTGCGGTAATCCACCGCCTTGCCCGCCCGGTAATCACCGATGATCTCTTTGACCTTGGCCGCAGTCAGGTTGCCGAACAACACCTCGTTGATCTGCATGGCCGGACCGACTTCGCAGGTCCCCAGACAGGCGGTGTGCTCCAGGGTGAACAGACCGTCGTCGGTGGTCTCGCCCACCTTGATGCCCAATTCGGCCTCGAGGACGTCCTGGATGTCGTCCGACCCCATGATGTGACAGGGAGCCGACTCGCACAGCCGGATGATATACTTCCCCCGGGGCGTGACGGAGAACATGGTATAGAAACTCATCACCCCGTAAAGGTAGCCGTAGGGAATCTGCAACTCCTGCGCCACCAGTTTCAGGGCTTCCTTGGGCAGCCAATTACCGCAAATATCCTGCACCGCGTGCAGGGTCGGCATCAGCTGGCCCTTCACCTTGTTCAGTCGGGCGCAGACCTCTTTGATCTGCGCTACTTGATCCGCTGTTAATTCCGCGCTAACCGGCCGTTTCAAATGAGCCATATCTGTGCCTCAAAATCATTGAGTGGGAACAAATGAAAAAATCCACAAAGCCCTGCCCGCGTCTACCCCGCGCTTGTGCGGGTCAGGTAGTTTTTATGACGATTCCCCCTGTTTGTCAAGCAGAATTTGTGACAGATAGTATTTTCCTATTTTTGTTGCAAATTTGGCATTTTGGCCCCGTTTAATCCCCTAACCGATAGAAATTACACGACAGCTAACTCTTAGGGGGCAGCCCTAAATGTCTTTCGCCCCCCAGGCTCTCGAAAAAACCCCACCCCTGCCCCCTCACTGGGAAGCTTGCTCCCCAGCGCATCCTAAGGCCGTCCCGCCAACCGTCCCAGGGGCCAGATCAGCCCGTAAAAGGGAATCAGATACAGAGTTGCCAGAAGCGCCGCCAGGGGGTCCCCCAGGTAGCCCCCCAGGACGATCACCAGGGCGTTGTTGATCCAACCCAGGGACCCGGCCGCGGCCGCTCGCTGGCGTGGCGGCGCGGTCAGGAATACCATCCCCCCCATCACCGCCCCCATCCCCCCCAGAATCGTGCTGAGGATTGCGGCCGTCACCAACTGTCCGGTATTAGCCAAAACCAAGGGGGCGTACAGGCCGGCCGCCCCCAGGTTTAACCCGGCCAGGAGCAAAAGTGAAAGGGGGAAGGCTCTCCGGTCGAGGGTGGCGCTGACCCTGGGCAGCCAGCGGCGCAAGGTCAGGGCGGCAACCAGGGGAGCGAAGATCAGGGCCGTCAGCAGCCCCACCATCTCCATCAGGTTCATGGTCAGCGCCTGTCCAGCCAGGAGTTTGGTCATCAGCGGCAAGGTGAGGGGCAACAACAGGGTGGTGCTGACCGTCATCACCAGCACCAGCCCCATGTCCCCCCCCACCAGTCCGGTAAAGAACGGGGCCGACAGCCCGGTGGACACCCCGGCCAGGAGCACCGCACCCAGCCCATACTCGGGGGTCAGCCAGGCCACCGCCGGGTGCACCAGAAAGGGCCACAGGACCAGCTTGCACACCACCAGTAAGCCTATTTTGCCGGGATAACCCGCCAGGGTCTGCCCAACCCCGCGGACCTCCACCCGCAGGAAGGCCAACAGCAGAAAGGCCATCAATATGTAGGGCATGGCCGGGGCCAACCTGGCCGCCGGTCCCGGCCAGGCCACTCCCGCGGCCAGGCTCCCCACGATGGCCGCCAGCAGCCAGACATCGCGCCGGGTCAATCGGCCCCCGTCACCTTCCGGGAAACCTCCCCGGCCAGCAGTTTCAGCCAGGCCCCGGCCTCTCGGGCGGTGAATTTGCAGATCCGCACCCAGCGCCCCCGCCGCCAGTAGTCGCTGAGGAGTCCCGGGGCCACCAGGGGTACGACCTCAAGCTCGTGACTGTGGAAATGCCGCCTGAAAAGATAAGCGGCCCGCTTGATATGAAAGCCATCGGTGATCAACCCGGCCCTCCGCCAGCCCCTGGCCCGCAACAACCGGGCGGTGAAACGAGCCGCTTCGGCGGTGTTCCGACTCTCTTCCTCCAGCACCAATCGCTCCTGCCAGCCGGTCTCACCGCCTGCGCCGGCCTGCTCCGCCCACCATTCGCACCCCCAGCCGGCCATGGCCTTGGCCTCGGAACAGGGTGTTCCCGGTCGCTGCCCGCCGCTGATGACCAGGAAACTCTGGGGATAACATTCCGTCACCAGCCCCAAGGCGTGGATCATCCGAAAGCGGGCCACCCGCCCGGGATGCCCGTCCTTGCCGATCACCGCCCCCAACACGATGAGGGCGTCCAGAGGCTGCTCGCGTTCCCTGTCTGTCATCCGCACATTATCCCTATCTGCCATTCCCACCCATCAGCCCCGGTATGGGGTTGGGGGAGGGGGCAGGGGGTGCGCCCCCTGGCCCCCTCCCCGCTCTTTCCCTGACTACTCTCCCCTCACTTCCCCCGCCGTCGCCGTTCCTTCCGGACCTGTTCCTTCCACCCCGGTTCCCGCTTCTTGTCCTTCTGTTTCCAGGGCCTCACCGGCTGGCCCAGGATGTCCAAGAGCACCGAGCCGGGGGTGGGGGGGGCCGGTGCCTGGGGCTTTTCCTCCTTGCCCCCCTTGCGGGCCGGAGTCTCCTGGGGAAGGGGCGGCAGACGGACAAATTCCGGCCCAATGGGGTCCCGGGTCAGATACAGCCTCTCGCCGTAACGAAAAAAGGTGATCCCGGCTCGCATTACCACCTGAGCCTGCACCGTGGCCAGCACCGCCTTGGGGTCCCGACGCTCCCCAATCCTCCGGGCCATTTCCGGGGTATCGGTGAGTGTCAGCCAGCCCGAGGGGCCGGGATGGAGGCCGTGACGGACTGCCGCCGGGTGCGACTTGGCCGTGATGGCGTGGTAGAGAAGTGCAGGCAGTCTGTCCGTCACCGGCTGCGCCTGGGGGAGTTCCCCCCGCTCCCGGGCCCGGACCCGTCCCTCCGCCAGCTCGATCCTGGGGGACTGCACCAGGTGCGCCAGTTCCTCCAGGTGGGACATCCGAACGAAGGCATACGCCTTTTCCTGGACCAACACCCTTACCACCTCTTTTACCGCCACCCAACCCTCCGCATCCGGAACCAGCCCGAATTCATCGGGCCGCCGCCCCAGCATATAGCTCAAAAGTCGGGATAGGCCTTCTTGTTGCTGCTGCCTCTGTCTCATCTTACCTCACCACAGAAGGGCATTTTTCTCTGGGATAATAGTCTGCCTGACCTTGACACTGGTAGGTTTCATGTTAAATTTAAATATTTGGAGGGTGGAGATGGTGAGCCAACGCTGTTTTGCCGACATCCACACGCGGGTCCTGAGTGACGCGGTGGTCATCGCCGAAGAGATGACCAGTGATTATTATAAACTGTCCCGCAGTCAATGGCTCAAATCCCGTTACGATATTCTGACCTTGCCGGAGTTGCGTCAGGATGAGATTTCCAGCCATGCCCTGGCCCAGGTCGCCCGATATACCTGCATCCGCCCCGGGGGGATGTTAAAATCCGATTACTACGACCTCTACCGGATCTGTTTGCAGGACCATAACATCATCGACACCCTGGATAATTGCCGCCACCTGGAACTTTTTCCGCTCTTGCTCTACGTGGTCACCCATGAGCTGGTCCATGTGGTCCGCTTCAGCCGTTTTCAGCAGCTGTTTGACGTCACCCCGGAGGAAAAGACCCAGGAGGAACGGCGGGTCCACCGACTCACCGAGACCATCCTGGCGCCTGTGGCTATGCCCTCCTTGCGGGAGGTCTTGGCATATTATCGGGAGCATCCCGAAATTCTCAACGCCTGATGCCGTACTCCAGTCCGGCTTGGCGTGAGGCGTTCACTGCATTTATGCAGTATTACCCGAAGGGTTTTATTCCATCATAACGAGGAGGGTTTTTCACCATGCCCATTTATGAATATCAGTGTCAGAGCTGTGGCCAGGTAACGGAGCAGTGGCAGAGAATGTCCGACCAGCCCCTGACCACATGCTCGCACTGCGGGGGTGAATTGACCAAACTCATTTCCCAGAGTTCCTTCCATCTCAAAGGGGGCGGCTGGTACGTCTCTGAATATGGCCGGGGCAACAGCAGCTGCGGCAAGACCGAAGCCAAGCCGGCAGACAAATCCGAACCTTCCGAGGCTCCCAAGAAAACCGAAACCACCGGCACCAAAAGCGACGTCTAAAGAGGCTACGCCACCCTTGGCATGGTCTGCGGGAGGTGAGTTCCCACCTCCCCTGGCGTTCCCCCGTTTCATGCGTCTGGACCGGCTTGGACCAACCCACCCTGGTTCCCGGATGCGTTCCGAGGTGAATTTAATTGGCTGAAATAAAGAGCACTCTGGAGCTGGCCCTGGAAAAGGCCGACAGGATCGGCAAGGCCTCTCCGGCTGAAATGCAGTCCGCCGCCCGCGTCGAACGCGCCCGTCATTTGGCCGGTGAGTATCTGCGGGAAAAATGCGATCTGGACGCCGAAGTGGCCAAACTCGCCCCGGAAGACCGATCCGACATTCTGGCCACTCTGAAAGACGTCCTGCTTCGTAACATCTCCTTGCCCCATGGCGACTCCATGGACCCCTCCTGCCGACTGGCCATGGCCGGCATGGTCCAGGTGGCCAAGGACAAGAAGACCATGCAGCGCCTGGTGGCCGAAATCAACCAGCTCTTCAAGAGCTATGCGCAGGTGCGTACCAACGCTCTGCAACAGCTCAAGACCAGCTTTTCCTCCCAGTTGGAAGGCGTCAAGCGGGCCTATGAAGCCCAAACCCACATGAAGGTTAATGTCGATGTGGAGCATCTCCCCCAATTCCAGGAGGAATGGCGCCGCTTCGAATCCCAGCTCAGCCAGCAGTTCGAACCCCTGCTCGACAAACACAAGGCCCAAATGGCCTTACTGTGAGTCCTTGTGCAGCATCGTTAACAGAGGCGGCTCATAGGCCGCCTTTCTCACTTTCCCCTGCCGTCCCGCCTGAAATCGCTTCTGCGCATCTCAGCCAGTTCTCCGCCAGCACGGCCTGGGTCGCAGCCGCCGGCAGCCCCAGACGCAGGACCTTGTCAAGCTCCGCCGCCGGGCGTCCGAAGGGAAAGTCGCTCCCGAAGATCAGCCGCTCCCAGCCGTGGGCGTCGATATACGCCTGCATCTCCCCGGGTGCGGCCAGGGCGGTGTCCGCATAGACCCGCGGCAGGGCAAAAATCCCCGCCGCTTCCAGTCGCCGATAGCCCCCGTTGAGCATCCCCAGGTGGGGAATGATCACAGTGGCTGCCGGCGCCAGTTCCAGAATAAACCTGCAGGTGGTCTCGAAGGTCTCCTCCAGCAGGATGGGCAGCCGCCGCCGGGTCGCCAGGTCGATGAACTCCCGGCACCTGGGATCGTCATAGTGGTATTCAGGCTCGTCCGCGTGCCGGTGCCACTTGATTCCCATGAACTCTGGCGCCAGGTCCTCACCTGCAAAGTCGTTCCAGACAAAAAAATACGGATAGATGGTAATCTCCGCATCCCGTACCCCTGCCACATAAAGGTTGGCCCGGCGACGGCAGAGCTTCCATTCAGGCGTATCCTGGAATCCAAAATCATAACGGTCGTAGATGTCTTCCACCGGCGCCATCACCCCGGCACCCGTGATCCCCGCGTCCTTAAGGAACGGCTGCACCTGTTCCCAGGGCCACCGGACCTTCTGGATGCCGCAATGCAGATGGGCATCAATAATTCGAAGCCGCGCCATGACAGTCTAACAGGTCAGGTGCAGCGCCGCCGCTACCTTGCGGGTGGCCGCCAGTTCATTGAAGCGCGCACAGGCCTGTTGGGTCGGCAACGCCACCACCTCGATCTGCCGCGCCGCCAGGAAGTTCACCAGTTCCCGATCCACTTCCATCTTCCCGGGCATGCCCTGGCCCACCACCAGAACTTCCGGCGCTTCCAGCAGAATGGGCTCCACGTCGGCGATCTGTAACAGGTGGCCCTGCCGGCGCCACCAGGTGTCGATCACCCGGTCCGGCAGGATGAGCACGTCTTGCTGGTAGGTGCGACCATTGATGGTGATCCGCCCGAACTCATATACCTCGATCCGCATGACTTGCCTTACTCCATATTCATGCTATTATAAAAGGTTATCAGGGAGGAGCCCCGACAGCCCGCCCTCGGGCCACCTTCCTGCTCCTGGCTTGGCCGGTGGCTTCTATCCTCCAGGAAGGAAGGGTTGTGGCTCCCTGGTCCACCTCACTGAAAGACAGACCCCGTCAACATGACTGACAACGACACTTCGACATGCCACGTTAATCTTGATCACGTCGCCGTCGTGCTCCATAAGCCCAAGGCCCCGGAAAACATCGGCGCCGTCGCCCGGGCCATGAAGAACATGGGACTCTCCCGCCTCATCCTGGTAGCCCCGGTGACCCCGGACCGCGACCGGATGCTTAAGATGGCTACTGCCGGCGCCACCGATCTCATCGAAAATCTTACCATATACTCCGACCTGGAGGAAGCCCTGGCCCCCTTCCAGTTCGTGGCCGGCACCACGGCCCGCACCGGTGGCCTGCGTCGGGGGATTATTACGCCCCGGGAGTTGGCCCGGCAGTGTCTGAGCCTCTCCCGCCGCAACCGCATTGCCCTGCTGTTTGGGCCGGAGAATTGGGGGCTCACCAATACCGAGATCCGCCTCTGCCACACCCTGGTCACCATACCCACCGCCGACTTGCACTCCCTCAACCTGGCCCAGGCCGTGCTGGTCCTGGCCTATGAACTCTTCCAGGCTCACCGCGATGCCCCGCCCGCCTTTGTCCCCCGTCTGGCCAATTCTTGGGAGTTGGAGACCATGTATGCCCAACTCCGGGACACCCTGCTGCGCATCAACTATATCAACCACCAGAATCCCGAACACTGGATGATGTCGGTCCGCCGTTTCTTTAACCGCCACGGCCTGCGGGCCTCGGAGGTTCAGGTCATCAAGGGCATCTGCCGTCAGATCGCCTGGTATGTGCGCCACGGTGGGGATAATCCCCCGCCGCCCTCTCCCTGAGTCCGCCCCCTCCCCGGGCCCGGCCCGCACCACCGCGGCGTCGGGAGGTGGATGATAGAGTCTATTCGGTATGAAATATTCCCCTGAACTTGGGCGCAAAGACAAAATCTTGGCAAAATTATCCCCACTCTCATCGACATCTTTCTGAAGGTCATATAATATTACCTAATAACAGTATGATAACTAATCTCCCATCTTATTCACCCCCCCACAGTCGCACCTAAGTGGGAATAAAGTGGGAAAAAAGCGGGAATCCGGGGGCCGCATAATAAAGTCTAGTCCGTCGTCGTATGCTCCAAGGCCCTATCCCAATTTTCGGGGTTGGGGGAGGGGTGCGGGGAGGGGGCAGGGGCCTGTGGCCCCTGGCCCCCTCCCCGCGACTTTTCCTCCCCCCTGGCCTTGCCTTTTTCCCGCCCCGGGGAAATACTGAAGGTATGTCCCTCACCACTTCCACCGATTCCCGTTGCCCTGCCCTCGGTGCGGCCCTCCCCCAGGTCCCCACCGCCCCCGGGGTCTATCTCTTCAAGGATGCCGCTGACCGTGTCCTCTACGTGGGCAAGGCCGTCAATCTCAAGAACCGGCTGTCCTCCTATCTCTCCAACTATGACCGCCATAGCCCCAAGACCGCCCTGTTGCTCACCAAACTGGTGAGGGTGGATTTCCTCCTCACCCGCAATGAACGGGAAGCCCTCATCCTGGAGCGCAATCTCATCAAGGAACACCGCCCCCGCTTCAACGTCGTCCTCCGGGATGATAAAAACTATCTCTGTCTGCGCCTGGATGTGTCGGAGCCCGTCCCCCGCCTGGCCCAAGTTCGGCGCTTTGCCGCCGACGGGGCCCGGTATTTCGGCCCTTACGTCTCCAGCACCGCCCTGCGGGAGATCACCCGTTTCATGCAGCGCGCCTTTCGCTTACGCCGCTGCCGGGATCGAGGTATTCCCCGCCGCCGCCGTCCGTGTCTTAACTATCAGGTGGGTCTCTGCCTGGCCCCTTGCGCCGGACGCGTCTCCCTGGAGGACTACCGTCTCGCGGTCCGGGAGGCCCTCATGTTTCTTCAAGGTCACGGCACCCGGCTCCTCAAAGATCTGGACTCCCGCATGCACGCCGCCGCCGCTGACCTGCGATTCGAGGCGGCCGCTGATCTGCGGGACCGCATCACCCTCATCCGCGAGCGCGCCCTGGCCCAACAAAGCACCGCGGCAGCTCACTGCAAAGATCAGGATGTCATGGGGATAGCCCGGGAGGGCGACCTGGCCGTGGTTCTGGTGCTATTGGTCCGGGGTGGAATGGTCACCGGCTCCCTGAGCTATGATCTGGCGGTGCCGGCGGGTGAAACCGAGGAGGAGGTCCTGGCTGCCTTCCTGGAGCAGTACTACGGACCCGAGCGTTTTGTCCCGGGGGAAATCTTGCTACCCTTTCCGGTGGATGATCTGGAGGTCCTCGCTGAAGTCCTCAGCGACCAAAAGGGGACGCCGGTGCATCTGCGTTCTGCCCGTTCCGGGGCTCGCCGTCAGCTTCTGGAACTGGCCGCGGAGAATGCCCGGGCTGCCCTGACCCGGGTGCTGGAGGCCGGCCCCCGGATCGATCCCCTCCTCGACCTGCAACAGCGCCTGAAACTAACCGAGCCCCCCCGCCTCATGCACTGCCTGGATATCTCCACCCTCCAGGGGGATCAGGCCGTGGGCTCCTTGGTGGTATTTCGGGATGGCGCCCCGGACAAGTCTGGGTACCGCAAGTTCCGCCTGGCGGACTTCCCCGAGCAGAATGACCCAGCCATGCTGGCTGCGGTGGTGCGACGTTATTATGGTCACCCCCCAGCGATTCTTCCCGACCTTCTGGTCATCGACGGCGGCCGCGGTCAGCTGGCCGTGGTGGGGCGCACCCTGGCGGAGTTGGGGCTTTCCGGCCGGCTCCCCTACATCGGTTTGGCCAAGGAAAGGCAGACTCCCTCCGGTGACACCTTCACCGACCGGGTCTTTCTCCCGGGCCGCAAGAACCCCCTGCTCTGGCCGCCATCCTCTCCGGCCCTGCTGCTCCTCATGCGCCTGCGGGATGAGGCCCACCGCTTCGCCATCGGCTTCCACCGGCAGCGCCGCCGTCTCCAGCTCAAGACTTCGGCCCTGGCCGGCATTCCTGGCCTGGGCCCCCAGCGGGTCAAACTCCTGCTCACCCATTTCCGGGATCTTGAGGCCCTCCGACGAGCCTCCCTGGCAGACCTCGAGGCTGTCCCCGGCCTGCCCGCCAAAGTGGCACAAACTGTTTTTGCGTATCTTAGAAACGGGATGCCGCAGCCTGACGTTCAATCTGCTCCTGGGTCAGACCGAAGCGCCGCTGCCGCTGCTGAAAGCTGAGGAGGGCCTGGAGGAATTCTGCCTTGCGGAAGTCCGGCCACAAAGTGTCGGAGAAGTAGAGCTCCGTGTAGGCCAGTTGCCAGAGGAGGAAATTGCTCACCCGATGTTCCCCGCTGGTGCGGATCAACAGGTCCGGATCGGGGAGGTCGGCGGTGAAAAGGTGGCGGGCGAAAATATCGTGGGTCAGTTCTGCCGGGATCATACGCCCGGCTTGCACCTCGGCCATCAGCTGGCGGGCGGCATGCACAATCTCTGAACGGCCCCCGTAACTCAGGGCCAGGATCAGAGTCATTTGGGCGTTGGCCGCGGTGGCGGCCTGGACCGCCGCAATGTCCCTCTGAATCCCGGAGGGCAGCTGGGTCAAATCGCCGATGGCCCGGAAGGCGATGCCATTGGCCATCATCTCCTTCTGTTCTTGGCGCAGGTACTTTTGCAACAGCCCCATCAGGGCCTTGATCTCGGTGCGCGGCCGCTGCCAGTTCTCTTCGGAAAAGGCATATAAGGTCAGGTAACGGATGCCCAACTCCCGGGCCGTTTCCACCACCACCCGCACCGAACTCGCCCCTTCCTGGTGACCCTGAATGCGGTTCAACCCCCGCTGTTGGGCCCAACGACCATTGCCGTCCATGATGATGGCCACATGCAAGGGCAGGCGATGGGGATCCACTTGATGCTCAATGTCTGTCAAGGGCAGTCCTTTGCATGAGGAAAAACATCGTTGTCCCAGGGGATCATCTGGCATTGGGCCCTCCCGACCTCTACCGGGGACGGCCCCTCAATTCAGGTGTAGCTTAAAAAGACATGATCTCTTTTTCTTTTTCAGCGGCCGAGGCGTCCAATTTTTTGATATACTCATCAGTCATTTTTTGAACTTCGTCCTGGCTCTTGAAAAATTCGTCTTCGGAGATCGTCTTTTGCTTTTTCAGGTCCTTTAACCCCTCATTGGCGTCCCGGCGCAGGTTCCTGATGGCCACCTTGCTTTCTTCCGCCATCTTTTTGGTGGTCTTGACCAATTCCTTCCGCCGTTCGGTGGTCAGCGGGGGTATCGGGATACGGATGATTTTGCCGTCATTGCTGGGAGTCAGGCCCAAATCCGACTTCAATATGGCCTTTTCCAGATCGGGGAGAAGGCTGGTATCCCAGGGCTGCACCGTCAGCAGCCGACTTTCCGGCGCCGCCAACGAGGCCACCTGGCTGATGGGCATAGTGGTGCCGTAACATTCAACCTTGAGCCCTTCCAGCAAGGCAACCGACGCCCGCCCCGTCCGGATCCGGGCGAAATCCTGTTTCAACACCTCCAAGGCCTTGTCCATCTTGCGTTGCGTTTCTTTGAAGATTTCGTCCTTCATGCTTTTTCGCCCTCCACCACGGTCCCCAGTTTCTCCCCCAGCACCAGCCTTCTCATGTTTCCGGTTTCCATCAACTTGAAGACCACGATGGGCAGATGGTGCTCCATAGCCATGGTTATCGCCGTAGTATCCATGACCCGCAGCCCCTGTTGGATGACCTGCATGTAACTCAGCGACTCGAATTTGCGGGCGCCGGCCTCGACCATGGGATCACGATCGTAGACCCCATCCACCTTGGTGCCCTTTATGAGCGCCTCAGCCCCGATTTCCGTAGCCCGCAGGGCCGCGGCCGTATCCGTGGTGAAAAAGGGGCTGCCGGTCCCCGCCGCCAGGATCACCACCCGACCCTTTTCCAGATGCCGCATGGCCCGGCGCCGGATATAGGGTTCCGCCACCTGATGCATGGCAATGGCGCTCATCACCCGGGTGGGCACGGCTTCTTTTTCCAAGGCGTCCTGTAGGGCCAGGGAGTTGATCACCGTGGCCAGCATCCCCATATAGTCGGCCACCGCTCGATCCATATCCTTGGCGCTGGCCGCCACCCCCCGAAAGATGTTGCCGCCCCCGACGACGATACCCACTTGGATCTTGAGTTCCGCCACGCTCTTAATCTCCCGGGCGATGGCCCGGACCGTCTGGGGGCAGAGACCGAATTTCTGCTCTCCGGCCATGGCTTCGCCGCTCATCTTGAGCAAAATGCGGCGATAGCGGACCCTTTCTGCTTCAGCAGTCATATTCCCTTTATCCCTTACCCGCAGTCGGCCTGTACAATATTCCCTCTCGGAACTTCCGGGTCTCACTGTTGGTAATCAGATCCCTCTATCCAAGGGTAATGGAAATCACCAATCACTTATGAGTTGCAATCCTGAGGAGCATCCGTCCCGGCTCGATCTCACCCTGGCTGATCAACAGTTCCCCTTGGTGAGGAGTGGCCGTGGGGTCCTCCCTTATTCCACTGTCTCGCCCAATTGGTAACGGACAAAACTTTGGACGGCAATGCTGGAACCCGTCTCTTTTTCCATCTGTTTGAGGTAGTCCCGCACGGACAGGTCGGGATTTTTTACGAACTGTTGTTCCACCAAGCAGACCTCGGAAAAGAATTTCTTCATCCGGCCGTCCACGATCTTGGTCAGGACGGCTTCCGGCTTGCCGGTTTCCTTGGCCTGGGTCATCAGGATGGACCGTTCCTTCTCCACCACCGCCGCCTCGAGGTCTTCCGGGCGCACCGCCAACGGCGTCGTGGCGGCCACCTGCATGGCCAGATCCTTGCCCACCGCCTGGACTTCAGGGGTCGTCTGGGAGACTTGCAGCTGCATCAGCACCCCGATGCGGCCGCCGTGGTGGATGTAGGCCGTTACCAAACCGCCCTCTAACCGAACGAACCGCCGGATTCGGATGTTTTCTCCGATTTTCCCGATTATCTCATTGAGATATTCGGCCACCGTCAACTTGGGGTTCGCCTGCCAGGGCTGGCTCAACAATTCCTCCACCCCGGAGGCAGGTGTGGCTGCCAGCTGACCTGCTAACTGGTTGCCGAATTCCTGGAAGGCATCGGTCTTGGCCACAAAATCCGATTCGCAGTTGACTTCCAACAGCACCCCGAGGGCTCCCTCCGGGGTGATATGGGCCCAAATGCAGCCTTCCGACGTTTCCCGACCCGCCCGTTTGCGGGCCACCGCCAGGCCCTTTTCCCGCAGGAGATCCACGGCCTTATCCAGATCGCCGTCGGTCTCCTTCAGGGCCTTTTTACAATCCAAAATCCCCGCGTTGGTCTTGTCGCGCAGGGCGCGTACCAATTCTGCCGTTATTTCCAAGGACCTGATCCTCCCTTGTGCTCTGCTTGTCAGTTCGCCAATCTTGTCCCGCCCGGTCGAGAAAACCTACGGCCGTTCCTCCGGGTTGGCATTCTCGTCCGGGACAGCCTCGACCACCGCGGTCGCCTCCCCCTCGGCCAAGCTGCCCTCCGTTCCCTCGGCCGCCGCCTCCACCTCGGGGAGTTCGGCTTCTTTGTCGCTGGCCGCCTGCAAGCTTTCCCGCAGGCGTTCCTGCCCTTCAACACAGGCGTTGGCCACCCGGGAGGTGATCAGCCGGATGGCGCGAATGGCGTCGTCATTGCCCGGAATGACATAATCGATCTGCGTCGGGTCGCAGTTGGAGTCCACGATGGCCACGATGGGGATTCCCAACTTGCGAGCCTCGTGCACCGCAATATCTTCTTTGTGTGGGTCCACAACATATACCACATCCGGCAGCCGCCCCATATTCTTGATGCCCCCCAACGACTTTTCCAGCTTGACCGCCTTCTTTTCCATGTCCAGGATCTCTTTTTTGGGGAAACGCCGCAGACTGCCGTCCTCTTTCATGGCCTCGAAGTTCTTGAGCCGGTCGATGGAGCGCTTGATCGTCTGATAGTTGGTCAGCATGCCACCCAACCAGCGGTGATTGACAAAAAACATCCCAGCCCGGCTGGCCTCTTCAAAAATGGCGTCCTGAGCCTGCTTTTTGGTCCCCACAAAAAGTACCTTGCCGCCCTCCGCCACCTTGGAGGCAATGAATTCGTAGGCAATCTTGAACATCTGCACCGTCTTTTGCAGGTCGATGATATAAATACCGTTACGCGCCCCGAAGATGTAGGGCTTCATTTTGGGGTTCCATCGCCGGGTCTGGTGACCGAAGTGCACCCCGGCTTCCAGCAATTCCTTCATGGTGACTGTCGACATGATGCCTTCCTCCTGGTTTTTTTTCCGCCGCTGCGGTCTGTCCCGGTGCAGCCCGACTGACAGGCACCAGCCCGGTTCCCCCCAGCGTGTGTATTTAAACTACTATTTATAACATACATATTACTCTTTTCGCAACTTCCTTTTTCAATCCTGGTCACTGCCCACCAGGACTCTCGACCGCTTTTCCCGCCACCGCCGGATACATTTGTCTATTTCCACCACTCCGATGACCGATAAGGAGATGAGTCCGATTTCCACCCAATTCCTGCCCGTTAAAGGCTCGGTGCGGAAGATCCATTGCAATGCCGGCACGTAGATGAAGGCCAACTGAGCCAAAAAAGCCGCCAACATGCTGAAAAACAGAAACTGGTTGCTGAAGGGATTGATACGGAAGATGGACTCCCGTTCCGACCGGCTATTCCAGGCCTGAAAAAACTGGAAGAAAACCATGGTGGTGACCGCCAGGGTTCGGGCCTTGGCCAGAGAATCTCCGGCGTTCAGGGAGTAGAGGAATTCAAAGACCACGCCGGCTGAGACCACCATCCCGACGACAATCGTCCGCTGGATGAGCACTCCGCTCATGATCCCCTCTTGGGGGTGCCGCGGCCGCCGCCGCATATTGTCCCTCTCACCCGGCTCAAAGGCCAGGGCCACGTCCTGGAGGCCGTTGGACACCAGGTTGATCCACAAGAGCTGGGCCGGCAGATAGGGGAGGGGCAGCCCCAGGAATACCGTGATCAATATGGAAATAATGGCCGCGATACCCGTGGGGATCAAAAAAAAGGTCACCTTGCGGATGTTGTCGAAGACAATGCGGCCTTCTTCCACCGCGCTGACGATGCTGGAGAAGTTGTCGTCAGCGATGACCATGTCGGAGGCCTCCTTGGCCACGTCCGTCCCCGTTTTGCCCATGGCCACCCCGATGTGGACGGCCTTCAGGGCGGGAGCGTCGTTCACCCCGTCACCGGTCATGGCCACTATCTCTCCGTGCTTCAGGAGCTGTTCCGTAATCCGCAGCTTGTGGTGCGGCGCCACCCGGGCGAAAACCGACACCTCCTGCACCCGGTGGTAGAGATCCTCATCCGCCATGGCCTCCAGCTCCCGCCCGGTCAAGACCACGGCATCGTCTTTGCAGATCCCCAGCTTCCGGCCAATGGTCCGAGCCGTCACCGCGTGGTCCCCGGTGATCATCATGACCCGGATGCCGGCCTTTTTGCAGTCCTTGATGGCCTCCACCACCTCATCCCGGGGCGGGTCGAGCATTCCTTGCAGCCCGGCGAAGATCAGGCCATCGATCAAATCCGCATGGGTCAGTTCCTCCATCTCTGCGGGGACCTCTTTAAAGGCCATGGCCATCACCCGCAAACCCTCCTGGGCCAGCCGCTCGGCAATGGCGAGGAAGTCTTCCCCCTGACCCAGCCGGCAGGTCTCACAGATATCCAGGAGTCTCTCCGGCGCCCCCTTGACGAAAATGAGTTTTTTGGCTCCATGTTGGTGCAGGGTCGCCATATAACCCCGCTCCGATTCAAAGGGAATCATGTCCGCTTGCGGGTATTTCTCTTTTTCCTCCTCCAGGTTCAGGCCAGCCTTCAGGGCCGAAACGATCAAGGCCCCCTCCGTGGGATCGCCGTCTATTTTAAATTCGCCCTCCTCCTCGTAGAGATGGGACTCGTTGCACAACAGCCCGATGCGAAAGACCATCAGGATTTCTTCCCTGATCTCCTCCTCCAACGGAAACCAGGATCGCAAGACCTCCCCCTGGGGCTCGTAGCCGCTTCCCGTCACCACCAGCATGTTGCGGCCATCATAGACCTGCTTCACCGTCATCTCATTTTTAGTCAGGGTGCCGGTCTTATCGGAGCAGATCACCGTGGTGCTCCCCAGGGTTTCCACCGCCGGCAGCTTCCGGATAATGGCCTTCCGCCGGGCCATACGGGCCACGCCGATGGCCAGCGCGATGGTCACCACGATGGGCAGACCCTCCGGAATGGTGGCCACCGCGGCGGCCACCGCGGTCAGGAACATATCCTTGGGGCTCTCTCCCACGAACACCCCTGCGCCGAAGAGCACCACCGCCGCCCCCAGGGTCAAAAAGCCGATGGCCGCGGCGAAACGGTCGAACTTCTGCTGCAGCGGGGCCTTGGCCATCCCGACGTCCTTGACGTCGGTGGCGATCCGGCCCAGCACGGTATGGTGGGCGGTGCCCGTCACCACGCCCTTCCCCCGCCCGTGCACCACCACCGTGCCCATGAAGGCCATGTTCCGCTGGTCCCCGGGAGTCAGATTCTCCTCCTCGATAACTCCAGCCTGCTTCTCAGCCGGTACCGACTCCCCGGTCAGCATAGCCTCGTCAATCCGTAATTCCAGACACCTAATGAGGCGCAGGTCCGCCGGCACCTTGGCCCCCGAGGCCAACAGCACAATGTCTCCCGGCACCAGGCCCTCGCTGTTGATCTCCTCCTCCTGCCCGCCTCGTAACACCCGGGCATGGGGCACCACCATCTTCTTCAGGGCTCTGACGTTCTTCTCCGCCTTGACCTCCTGGATGTACCCGATCACCGCGTTGAGCACCACCACGGCAATAATCACGCCCATGTCCTTGTATTCTTTAAGGAAGGCGGTCACTATCGCCGCCACCAGCAGGATGTAGATCAGCGGGCTGGTGAACTGGTGCACGAAGATCTTCAGGCGACTGATCTTCTCCTCTTCCACCAGCTTGTTGGGGCCGTGTTCCTCCAGCCGCCGGGCGGCCTCTTCAGGGGACAAACCTTCCTTGGAACTCTGCAGACTTTCAAAGACTGCCGCGACATCAAGCCGATACCAATCCATACTCTGTCCTTTATGGTTTCTCAGGAGGTCTCTTCCTCATTATTGTTAGCACACCCCGCCGGACCGGCGTCGCAAAGTATAATTCGTCTCAAAGCCACTGAACAGGTCCAGATATTGCTCCAGGTTCCGGGTCAGCAGGAACTTTTGCTGCACCGTCTCCCGGGCGTTCCGGCCCAGGCGCTCTCCCAGCCCGGAATCTTTTAGCACCTGGACGATCCGGGCGGCGGCCTCCGGGATGGAGGACACCAAATACCCATTGACGCCGTCTTCGATCTGATAGCGGATGCCCCCCACGTTGCCGGCGATGACCGGGGTCCCCTTCCACATGGCCTCCGTCACCGTCAGCCCGAAACCCTCCCGCAGCGACTTCTGGAGCACCACCGCCGCCCGGCGCTGTAAGGCGTTCACCAGCGCAGTGTCCTGCACCGACAGGATAATAATCCGCTCCTCCTGGGCTTCCAACAGCTTTTCATAGACCTGGGGTCCTTCCGGGTCGTCAGTGGCCACGTTGCCCAGCAACACCAGGGTGCAGTCTACCTCCCGCCGGGCCTGCTGGAAGGCTTCGACCACCCCTTGGGGGTCCTTCCAATGGTCGAAGCGGGACACTTGCACCACCAGGGGCAGGTCGGTGGGAATGTCATAGTGTCTCAACCGCTCCTCTATTTCGGTTTCCGTCATCTCTTGGTTTTTGATGGAGAAGGGATCAATGGCCGGCATGAAAAACAGCTGCGGGGTGCCCAGGTGCTGGGTATACTCCGGGATGCTGAAGATCACGGCATCGTATCTTTCCACGAAGGGCCGCAAATAGCTCCATAATTCCCGGTGCGGACTGGTCATGTCAAGATGGCATCGCCAGATCCACGGTCCCCGTTTGCGGTAGTGGGTGATCATCGGCAGGGGCTGCGGATCATGAATAATGACCAGATCATGATCCAGGTGGGTGCGGATGGCGTTCTCCACAATCACCGCCTCGTAGATCTCCTTCTTCCGGTCCGTCAGGTTGATCTCACCCCCCTGCAAGGCATTGTGCATCTTTTTGGTGATGCTGAAAAAATCGGGAGACCCCTGAATCACTCGCCAACCGGTTTTGATACCGACGCTGTTGGCCAGAATGGTCATCGATCCCAGCAGTTCGGCCACCCCCCCGCCGTAATACGTCGAATTCACATTGGCCACGTGGATGTCCCGTAGGGGCTTGGCCTTGGCCAGAATCCGGTCTATGGTTTCGGCCCCCACGTACCGTTCGTAATCCTCGACCTTAACCAGATGGGCGTGATTGATCATGCCGACCCTCCTCGGCCTTACGGTTTGATATCCTTAATATCGCACCCCAATCAGCAGCCTTAATCAATTGTCCGGATGGAAAATGCCGCCACCTGATTGGGCTCCAGCGCGACGGGACCATCGTCCCCCGTTCCGGAAAAGACCAGCCCGCGGCCGGCCCCCTGTAATTTCGGTATCAGTCCGAACTCTCGGCGATTACCTCGCCCCGGGTCAAAAAGGAGATTCCCTGTTGACCGGCCGCGCCGATCATGACCCCTTCACAAAGGGGCTGAGTCACCGGCTTGACAGCATTCCAGCGCACGATGAACTTGGCCCCGGAACCGCCGCGGATGTCCGATTCTTTCACGATATAGCGCCCGGAGGCCAACGGCCCCAAGGATACGGGCTTATCCAGATAGTGACGCAAGAGCTTGCCGTCGGAATCGTAATAATCCACCGCCTGAATGGTAATCGGCTGGGCTGGATCGGTGTTGCGGATGCTCAAGGTGGTGGTCAGGAGAAACGGACGTTCCTGGTCGCCGATATAGACATGGGAATAAACCGGAATATACATGGTCTGCCCCCGGGACTGCCTCACCCGGGCATCGGCCCCGGGCAGGGCGGCGACCAGGACCGCCACCACCAGGCAACATGCCGTAACCATTACCTTCAACCAGGCCCGCGCTTGTGAATTCATTGCTCCCTCCCGAAGTTAGATCGAAATGCCGATAGTTTTCACTCCCTGCCCCTTACTTTTACCTCGAACTCCACCGTAGGATTGTCTCGCTAATTCAGCGCCGAGGCGGTAAAAAGCTCCGTCGCCCCACTGAGTGCCGCCGGCGTCCCCATGACCACCAACAGATCCCCGCCCTCCAGGCGCATGTCCGGCGCCGGATTCGTCTGGGTCCGGGAACCCCGCCGCACGGCCAGGACGGTAACCCCGAACTTCTTCCGCAGTTCCATCTCTGCCAGAGACTTCCCTACCAGCGGCGCCTGATCCAGCAGACGGATGGTGCTGATTTCAATATCCTGGAGCTGGTGCGGCAAATCCCGGAACGGCGCCATGTCCTCCGACCCGCCGCGGAAAATGACGTAGCAGTTGGCCCGTACCTCCTGAATAAATCTCTCGATCTCCTCCCGGGAAATAAGAAATTTCTTCAGCACCAGGGTAAATATCTCCACCGAGGTCTCGAACTCTTCCGGGATCACATGGTCCGCACCGAGTTCATACAACGCCTGCACTTCCTGGAGATACCGGGTGCGGACGATCAAGGCCACTTTGGGGTGGAGCTGCCGGGCGACCGCGGTGATCCGCCGCGTGGCTGCCGGGTCATTGATGGCCACCACCACGATGCGCGCCTCGCCTATATGAGCATGGTGGAGAATCTCCTCCTGGGTGGCGTCGCCGTAGTAAATCGGCTCTCCTTGAAGCCTCTCGGTTTTCACCGTATCCGGATTCATCTCGATAATCACATAGGGGATGCCGCTGGCCTTGGCGGCTCGGGCCAGATTACGGCCGTTCACCCCGAACCCGATGATGATGAGATGGTCGCTCTGTTTCACCTCGGCTTGGGCCTCGACCAACAAAGAGCCGGTCTTGATCCTGAGGGGGAGCGGCAGCCGCCAGCTGAGTTCAGCCAGCCGGGGGGCCACGGCCATGATGACCGGCGTCAGCGCCATGGTCAGCACGGTGGCGTCCAGGAAGAGCTGATAGGTTTCTGCGGCTAACAGGCCCTGGCTCACGCCCGCCTTGGCCAGGATAAACGAGAACTCCCCCACCTGGCTGAGGGCCAGTCCCGCCAGGATGGCCGTGCGCAGGGGGAGGCCCAGCAGCAGGACCGTGCCAGTGGCAAGCAGAGCCTTGACCGCCAATGCCCCCAAGGTGACCAGAGCCACCACCCCAGGCTGGGCCAACAAATAGTTCACATCCAACAACATGCCGATGGATATGAAAAAGAAGCTGGCGAAGATATCCCGAAAGGGTAGGACATTGCCCAAGGCCTGATGGCTGTATTCCGTCTCCGAGATGATCAGGCCCGCCAGGAAGGCCCCCAAGGCCAAAGACAGCCCGGCTGTGGCCGTGAGCCAGGCCACCGCAAAGCAGCCGACCACCACCCCCAATAAAAACAACTCCCGACTCCTGGTCCGGGCGATCTGGTACATGACCTGGGGGACAATCCATTTGGCGCTGGCCACGACCAGCAGGATGATCAGGCTGGCCTTGATTCCCATCCCCAGCAGGGAGGCCCCGACATTCTCAGTCTGGCCCGCCAGGAGAGGAATGCATAACATCATCGGGACGATGGCCAGGTCCTGAAAGATCAGGATGCCCAGACTCGTACGCCCCTGAGGGCTGTCCACCTCCGCCCGTTCCTGCAAGAGCTTCAAAACGATGGCGGTGGAGCTCAAAGACAGCAGGAAGCCGATGAAGACCGCCTCACCCAACGGTCTGCCAGCCAGATGCCCCATCGCCAGACCGACCACACCCGTGCCCACCACCTGGAGGGGTCCGCCCAGGAGCACGGTCTTCCGCACCGTCAGGAGATTGGCGTAGGAAAACTCCACCCCAATGGTGAAGAGCAGCAGCACCACTCCGATCTCGGCCAGTATCTCCACCTCATGGACGACCTTGACCAGTCCGAGGGTCTGAGGCCCCGCCAGGACCCCGGTGACGATAAAGCCGATCACCGCGGGAACCTTCAGGTGATAACAAACGAACAGGACACCGATGGCCAGCCCTAAAACAATCAGTAAATCATTGAGGATCGGGATTTCCATAGCCTGGATATACCTTTTGCGTCATATAAAGCGCAATGTCGCGATGAGGACACAACTGGGATTATTCTTATTTCCAGCCATTCGAATGATTAATCGACAATAAGAGAATTTATCTCACAATGGCCTTTCTCATTCGATGCATGGCAATAATTACTTTGCGTCGCATCACAACTTTCCAACCGGAAAGAGAATTATAGAAACATAGCCAACTTATGAAATCTTAATGGCAGGATTATTGAACTTGCAGACAGGTGAATACTTATGAGGAAAGGAGAAATCGGTACTGGATATTTTCCTAATGCACTAATCAAACGATAACAGCAGAGGCAACTCACAGTCTCGCTTTATTTCTACTCTATTAATCGTTATTAATAAATTATCCTTTTAAACTAAATATGACAACAATCTTCTACCAATTTTATTAAAAACATAGCATGAAGGCAAACCCGAGTCAATCAAAATCGGCCAACGGTCTTTCGAGTTTATAGTATATATTTGATATTTTGGTTAATTTAGCTAACCTATTGCTTATTTTTCTTTTTTTTGATATAAATTTTTTGATCAGGAGGGCACGGGGTGGTGGCCATCCTGGCAATGGTTCTTATCTTCCCCGCGTCTGGCTTCTCCCGCGCCGGTTTCCCGCTAGGGCCTGAGCGTCTCATTTCTGGGCCACTCAGTGAAACCCCATATGCGCTGTCGTTGGAGTATTATCTCAACCCAGGTTCCCAACCCTCTCAGGTAACAGGTAGGTCAGGTGGATACCATCCCAGGAGCGCTCTATCTTGGTGATCAGCGAACCCGATTTCGAGTCTGGGCCCCCTTCGTCTCCCATCTGGAACTGCGACTTCTCGGTCCCGCGGACAGGCTTGTCTCACTCCCACCAGCGGGGGATGGCTATTTCCAGGCAGTCGTCCCGGGCGTCGAACCCGGAGCCCTCTATGCCTATCGCTTGGATGAACGCCTGGAGCGGCCTGATCCGGCCTCCCGCCGCCAACCCAAGGGCGTCCACGGCCCCTCCGAGGTGGTGGAAGGCGCCTTTGCCTGGGAGGATTCGTCCTGGTCCGGCCTCCCCCTGACGGATTATATCATCTACGAATTGCACATCGGCACCTTCACCCCCCAGGGAACCTTCGAAGCCGTCATTAACCACCTCCCCATATTGCGTCAGTTGGGCATCACCGCCCTGGAGTTCATGCCCCTCGCCCAGTTCCCCGGCCACCGGAATTGGGGTTACGACGGCGTCTACCCCTACGCCGTCCAGGACAGCTACGGGGGGGCCAGGGCCCTGAAGCGCTTGGTCAACGCTTGCCACCGGCACGGCCTGGCGGTCATCCTGGATGTGGTCTATAACCACCTGGGGCCGGAGGGCAACTATCTGTGGGACTTCGGACCCTATTTTTCCGATGCCTACCGCACCCCCTGGGGCGAAGCCATCAACTTCGATGGTCCGGACAGCGATCCGGTGCGTCAGTTCTTCATCGACAACGCCCTCTATTGGATCACCGAATTTCATGTGGACGCCTTGCGTCTGGATGCCTTGCACGCCATCGTCGACCCGTCCGCCCGCCCTTTCCTGCAGGACTTGGCGGAAGCGGTGCAGGCCCGGGCGGCGCAGCTCGGCCGTCAGGTATTTCTCATCGCCGAGAGCGACCGCAATGACCCCCGTTTCATTCGGCCCCTCTCCGAGGGCGGCCTCGGTCTGGACGCGCACTGGAACGATGACTTTCACCATGCCCTGCACGTCCTCCTCACCAACGAACAGCAGGGATATTACCGGGATTTCGGAGGTCTCCAGGACCTGGCCGCCGCCTGGCGGGACGGCTTTGTCTACGATGGCAGGTATTCCCTGTATCGCCGGCGGCGTCACGGCGCCTCCTCCGCCTCCCTGCCCGCGGACCGCTTTGTGGCCTTCGCCCAGAACCATGACCAGGTGGGCAATCGCGCCCGCGGGGAGCGCCTGGGGCATCTGGTCTCCTGGGAGGCCGCCAAACTGGCGGCCGCCGTGGTAGTTTGGTCGCCCTCGATACCCCTGCTCTTCATGGGGGAGGAATATGGTGAGACGGCCCCTTTTCTGTATTTCACCAGCCACGGCGATCCCGATTTGATCGCCGCGGTGCGCCGGGGGCGTCGGCAGGAGTTTCTCCATTGGGAGGAGGACCCCCCTGATCCCCAGGCCCCCGAAACCTTCCAGCAATCGCAGCTCCACCAGGAACTGCGTCGGGAAGGCCGCCATGCCATCCTCCAGGCGTACTATCAGGAAGCCCTCCGCTGGCGACGGGAGGTTCCGGCTCTGGCACAACTCCGCAAGGAGGATATGGTCGTACAGATACTGGAACCTGCCGCGACCCTCTTTGTCCACCGGTGGTGTCCCGGGAGCGAGGCCGTCACCCTGTTCAATTTCGAGTCGGCCACGCAGGAGGTGGCGGTGCCCTTGCCTGCCGGGACATGGATGGTCCTCATGCACTCCGCTGCGACCCGCTGGTCGGGTCCCGGCGACAATCTCCCCGGCCCGCTGGTCTCTTCCGGTGAATGCGTCATCAACCTACCCTCTCTTTGTGCCATACTGCTCCAACGGCGACTGGACATTTGATGGAACGCTACCTCTGCATTCATGGCCATTTTTATCAGCCCCCCCGAGAAAACCCCTGGTTGGAGGCCGTGGAATTACAGGATTCCGCCTATCCTTTCCATGATTGGAACGAACGCATCATGGAAGAATGTTACGCCGCCAACGCCACCTCCCGCATCCTGGAAGGCAATGGCCACATCCTGAGCATCACCAATAACTACGCCCAGATCAGTTTCAATTTCGGTCCCACCCTGTTGGCCTGGCTGGCGGACAAGGCCCCCGATGTCTATCAGGCCATACTGGCCGCCGACCGTCAGAGTCAGGAATATTACCACGGCCATGGCTCTGCCCTGGCCCAGGCTTACAATCATATGATTCTGCCCTTGGCGAATCCGCAGGACAAGCGCACCCAGATTCACTGGGGCAAACGCGATTTTGAACATCGCTTTGGCCGCGCCCCCGAAGGCATGTGGCTACCGGAAACCGCCGTCGATCTCACTACCCTGGAGTTGCTGGCCGAGATGGGCATCTCCTTCACGCTATTGGCCCCCAACCAGGCCCGACGGGTCCGTCCCCTGGGGTCCAAGGCCTGGTCCCACATCACCCCCGGCCAGATCGACCCCACGATGCCTTATTCGGTCAGGCTTCCCTCTGGCCGCAGCCTCAGCCTGTTCTTTTACGACGGCCCCATCTCCCAGGCGGTGGCCTTCGAAAATCTCCTGGCCAGCGGTGAAACCTTCGCGCATCGCCTGACTTCCCACTATACCCCGGACGATTCCCAGCCACCGTTGATCCATATTGCCACCGACGGCGAAACCTACGGCCATCACCACCGCCACGGAGATATGGCCCTGGCCTACGCCCTCCAATACATTGAGACCCATCAGTTGGCCCGCCTGACCAATTACGGTGAGTTCCTGGAGCTGGTCCCGCCCACCCATGAGGTGGAGATCTGGGAAAACTCCTCCTGGAGCTGTGCCCACGGTGTGGAACGATGGTGGCGGGACTGCGGCTGCAACTCCGGGTTGCATCCCGGTTGGTATCAGGCCTGGCGCACCCCGTTGCGCAACGCCCTGGATTGGCTTCGGGATAGCCTGGCCGTAAAGTATGTGGACACCGCCAGCCGGTTCCTGCGTGACCCCTGGGAAGCCCGCAATGACTACATTGAAGTGGTACTGGACCGCTCCCCGGACAATATTGCCGCCTTTTTTCAGCGCCACGCCGTACGCTTCCTCACTGATATGGAATGCACCAATGTGCTCAAACTCCTGGAACTGCAACGCCATCTCATGCTTATGTACACCAGTTGCGGCTGGTTTTTCGACGACATCTCGGGCATCGAAACCATCCAGATTTTGCAATACGCCGGCCGGGCCATACAGCTAGCCCAGGAGCTCTTCCACGACCTGCATCTGGAGGCCCAGTTTCTCGCCCGCCTGGAACTGGCCCATAGTAATCTCCCTGAACACCGTGACGGTCGTTTGATCTATGAGAAGTTCGTCCGACCGGCCATGGTAAGTCTGCTGGATGTGGGCGCCCATTATGCCATCAGCTCCCTGTTCGAAGATTATGCCCCCGAAACCCGTATCTCCTGCTTCACTGTCCAGAGACAAGACTATATGCCCGCCGAAGTCGGCAAGGTCAAACTGGCGGTGGGAAGAGCTCAGGTCGTTTCGGACATCACCGGGGAATCGGCCAACATCAGTTTCGGGGTGCTGCATTTGGGTGATCACAACCTGGTGGCCGGGGTGCGGGAGTTTCGAGGGGAGGATTTTTTCCGGGCCACCGCCGAAGATATTCTGACTGTTTTCCAAAAGGCTGACTTCCCCGAGACGATTCGGGCCTTTGACCGCCATTTCGGGGCCTCCACCTATTCCCTCAAATCCCTGTTCCGGGATGAACAGCGCAAGGTTTTGGCCCAAATCATGGAGACGGCGTTGGCGGAAGATGAGGCCGCCTATCGGCAGATGTATTATAACCAGCAACCCTTGATGCGTTATCTTCGGGAGCTGAACGTGCCTTTGCCGCGGTCCTTCCGCAACGCCGCCGACTCCTTTCTGAATTACAATCTGCGTCAAGCCTTCAGCGGAGAAAACTTTGATGTGGTCCCGGCTCTCCTGACCGAGGCCCAAATGTGGCAAGTACATCTGGATGAAGCCGGTCTGGCCTACGCCCTGAAGTGCAGTCTGGGACGTCTGGCAGATGAGCTCGCCCATCGGTCTGAGGACTTGGCACTCTGGCAGCAACTTGAAACCGGGGTGGGGCTGGCCCTCTCCCTGCCTTTTGAGGTCGATCTGCGGCGGGTGCAAAATTCCTTTTACCACATCCTGACCACCACTTTTCCGGAAGGTCTCCATGCCCTTCCCTCCGCCGAACCTACGGAAAGGGATATCCAGGAGGCCTTTTTCCGCCTGGGGAACATGTTGTCCATTGTCCTAAATTGAGAGTCGCATGAGAGTTCCTCTGGCCACCTACCGTCTGCAGTTCCATCCCGGCGTGGGTTTTTCTCAAGCCCGCAAGCTGCTGCCCTATCTCCAGGAACTGGGTATTAGTGACCTCTATGCCTCGCCGCTGTTCAGTGCCCGGCGCGGCAGCCTACACGGATATTCCGTCACCAACCCTCTGGAGCTCAATCGAGAACTGGGTTCCAAAGTGGCCTTCGACACCCTCGTACACCATCTTCAGGACCTGGGTATGGGCCTCCTGCTGGATATCGTCCCCAACCACATGGCCCTGAGTCCGGATAACCCCTGGTGGATGGAAGTCCTGGAGTGCGGCCCGGCCTCCCCTTATGCTGCCATCTTCGATATCGACTGGCAGCACGCCTCAGCTTCGCTCCACGGCAAGGTCCTCCTGCCGGTCTTGGGCCACTCCTACGCCGAGATCCTGGAAAACCGGGAGTTGGTCCTCGCATTAGGGCCCAAGGGTTTTCATGCCCGTTATTATGACCTACGTTTTCCCCTGGACCCCAAGACCTACCAGGCGATTTTAACCCACGACCTCAAGACCTTGGAAAGGGACCTGGGCTCTGGCAATCCGGCCTTTTTGGGTCTGCTGGGGCTTATTACCATGGTGGAGCACCTGCCCGATCGCACTGCCATCAACCCCAGAAAATTACGGGAACGCCAGCGTCAAAAAGAGCTCCTCAAGGAACGGCTCTGGCTCCTTTATCAGGGCTCACCGGAAATTAAGGCCTTCATCGACCGCAATCTGGAAGCCTTCAACGGGTCTCCGGGACTGCCGGAGAGTTTTGATCTCTTGGATGACCTTCTGGTAAAGCAGCCGTATCGTCTGGCCCATTGGAAGGTGGCCCTGGAACTCATCAATTATCGCCGCTTCTTCAGCATCAACGATCTCATCGGCATCCGGGTGGAGGATCCCCAGGTTTTCACCGCCACCCACGAACTCCTCCTGCGACTCGCCGCTGAAGGCAAAATCACCGGTCTGCGCATCGACCATATTGACGGTCTAGTAGATCCCCAAGGATATCTCACCCTCCTTAGCCGATCACTGGCCGCCGCCTCCACAGAGCCGGCTGAGACCGGCACCTACATAATTGTGGAAAAAATCCTGGCGCGGGGAGAAACCCTGCCGGGGGATTGGCCGGTGGCCGGGACCACCGGGTACGATTTTCTTGGCCTGATCTCCGGCCTCTTTGTGGATCCCCAAGGGCTGCAAGACCTCGAAGATACATACGTGGCCTTCACCGGGCGCCCCCGAGGATTCGCCGATTTGGTGTATCAGAAGAAGAAGCTGGTGATGCAGTTCCTGTTTGGGGGGGAAGTGCGGGCCCTGGGCCACGAACTTGCCATGTTGGCCGGTTTGGACCGATATGCCAAAGACCTGTCTCTGCTGGAGCTGACCTCCACCCTGCTGGAGGTGACAGCCTGTCTGCCGGTCTATCGCACCTACATCCGGCGTTTCGAGGTCCCGGCGCGGGATGCCGCCTATCTGGAAACCGCCATCAGTCAAGCTGCCCGTTATAACCCCGGCTTGAACCCGGTGGCTCTGAAATTCTTTCGGCGTGTCCTGTTTGTTGATCTGCCCCCCTCCCTTCCCGCCGACAAACGCGATAAGTGGCTGCAATTCGTCCGGCGTTGGCAGCAATTTACCGGCCCCATCATGGCCAAGGGGTTGGAAGATACCACCCTCTATATCTATAACCCACTGGTATCACTAAATGATGTTGGCTCCGACTTTCACGCCGTCTCCTTGGCGGAGTTCCACCGTTTCAACCAGGAACGCCTGGCCCATTGGCCCCATAGCCTGAACGCCTCTTCTACCCATGATACCAAAAGGAGTGAAGATGTTCGGGCCCGGCTCCACCTCCTGTCCGAGATCCCGCAGGACTGGGGACAAGCCCTGGAACGCTGGGGCCGGTGGAATCAAAGGCTAAAAACTATGATTGGGGGGAAATCAGCCCCCGACTCCAACGAAGAAATCCTTTTCTATCAAACCCTCCTGGGGGCTTATCCCCTGAGCGAGACAGAAGTGCCAGGCTTCCGGGAGCGTCTCCAGGCCTACATGCTCAAGGCCATCCGGGAGGCCAAAATCAACAGCCGCTGGACCGATCCCCACACCGCTTACGAACAGGCAGTGACCGGCTTTGTGGAGGCAGTCTTGAGACCCGCCCCGGAAAATGCCTTCTTGGCGGACTTCCAACAGTTTCATCAACGCTTAGCCCACCTGGGGGCCTTGAACTCCCTGGCCCACGTCCTCCTCAAGATCACCTCCCCCGGTGTTCCCGATCTCTATCAGGGCACCGAGCTCTGGGACTTCAGCCTGGTGGATCCCGACAACCGTCGCCCGGTGGATTTCCCCTTGCGCCGACGCCTCCTCCGGGCCCTGAAAAAACAGGCCGGACAAAACCGGCCGGCCCTGATCTCAGACCTTTTAAACCACTGGCAGGATGGCCGCCTGAAGCTTTTCGTCACCCAGCAGGCCCTGCACTTTCGCCAGAATGCCTCCGAACTCTTCCAGCAAGGTGCCTATCTGCCCCTCACCGCCTCACCGCCCCGGGGGGAGCATCTGGTGGCCTTTGCCCGAAGCTGGCAGGGCGCCTGGACCCTCGTGCTGGTTCCCCGCCTCCTGATCAAACTGGCCTCCGGAGGCGCCCCTCCCTGTCAGGGTGAAGTCTGGGGGGCCTCCACGGTGGCCCTGCCCCCCGACGCACCCCGGGCCTGGAAAAACATCTTTACGGAAGAAATCCTCCGGAACGAGGTCCAGGGAGACTCCGAGACACTTTCCCTGGCCGCGGTCTTCCAACGTTTCCCGGTGGCCTTGCTGGCGGGGTCTGCGTAAGAAAGTCAGGGCGGACGCCCATGATTACGACATCTCTCCCTCATGCCGGGGGCTGGAATGAGCAACACCCCACTCTGTTGCACCCAAGTGCCCAAAGGAGAAATTGGCGGCTGACGAAGGGATCTTTACGAAGAGGCAGGACCCTTGGTGACGGGATCGCTCAGCCGCAAGGAGATTTCTTCACCCTGGGCATGGACGAACAACCGGCCCTCCAGTACCCATTCGAAGACTGTTTGGACGGGTAATTCCAGAAGAACGGCAATATCTTGGAGGGAAACAGAAGCTGACTCCGGCATCGGGTTATTTTGGGATATTTTCGGGTCGGTGGATATGCCGGGTGGATTCTTCATATTTTCAGCATCCTCTGAATAACTCTTCTCTTCCCTGATATCTTCGGCCATTATGTTTGTACAAGGTCAAGATAAGATAACGATGAAAAATTCCGTCCGATCCTGGACACCCCGATAAAATCTTCCGGCATCGCCGGCCTCCCAACACCCTGCTTCACATCCGCCCCTGACACCGGGCCGGGGGTTCTTCCGGCTATTCAATGAACAACATAAGTATTCCCGTAATGCCAATCAATGGGGTGCTGGTTAATAATAGGTAATTTTAAGGTTCCTCACACATTAAGGCTTGTAATACATCAAACCTTGGGCATAGGGAGCCACCACTGTTTCCAGTCTCTTCTGTACGTCTTCCGGTAAGGGATCGAAATCCATCGCGGCTTCGGCCAGCTCCCGCACCTGACCCGCAGAGTCGGCCCCCACCACGATGACGCTCACCGCCTGGCTCAAGGCATAGGTCAGGGCCATTTCCACCGGAACCTGCATCTGCGGCAGCAGACCCCGGCACAGGACCTTCATCCCCACCACCCCCAGACCCAGGTCCCGGGCCTCCGTGGCCAGGGGCAAAAAGCTCCGGTGGGAGGGCTCGGCCGGGTTCACCGGCAACAGTACCGTGTCGAAGCGATATCGTCGGATGGCAGCCCCCAGCACCTCAGGGTCGTGATGACCGGTCACCCCCACGAATCTCACCTTGCCCCGATCCCGAGCCTGGTAGAAGACCTCCAAAGCGCCTCCCGGTGCGCCGATGGCCTCCACCTCCGCCATCGTGCGGAGGTCATGCACCTGCCACAGGTCGAGATAGTCCGTCTGCAGATTCTTCAAGGTGGTGTGCAAGTGGGCTTCGGCCTCCTGCGCGGTGCGGCCGTGAGACTTGCTGGTGAGGAAAATCTCCCGGCGCCGTCCCTTGAGTCCCATTCCCAAATAGGCCTCGCTTCCGGAGTAGGCCCGGGCCGACTCGAAATAGGCAATCCCCGACTCCAGGGCAGCATGGATGACCTTCTGCGCCTCTTTTCCCTGACCGTAGGTGCGCAAAACCCCCTCGCCCCCCAACCCCAACAGCGTGACTGCCTCCCCGGTGTCCCCCAGGACCCGCCGCGACAACTCCATCCTCAACCACCTCTCCCAGGCAAGTTCCATTTTTAAGATAAGTATTCTCCTCACCTCCTGCCAATCTCTGGTGCTACTTTCTCCTTTCCGATCTTTTCCTCGCGGCACCGCGGTTTTTTATTTGACAACCATGTCTAATATGACATATTTTGGGCGCAGTTTAAGAACTAGTCTCGCCAACCCTGGCAGTGCACCTTCATCTGAGGAGGATACATGAGAGTTAACAAGCTTGTCCCGCTCGTCCTTCTGATCTTTCTGGCCGCTGCGGTTCCCGGCGCCCTGGCCCAGGAAAAGGCCGCTGCGACCTACGGGGCCGGCCCGCACAAATTTGCCCTGGCCACCGGTAGCCCGGGAGAATTGGGGTTGATCAAGGTCCTGGCCGATGCCTTTACTCCCCGAACCCAAACCTCCCTGGAATGGATCAAGGCCGGCTCCGGGGCATCCCTGAAACTTCTGAAAGATAAACAGGTCGATATGATCATGGTGCACGCCCCGGCCAGCGAGAAACAGGCGGTTCAGGATGGCTGGGCCACCAAACGCACCTTGATCGGATCCAATGAATTCTATCTCGTCGGCCCCGCTGCGGATCCGGCCAAAATCTCCCAGGCCCAGAGTGTCGCCGACGCCTACGCCCGCATCGCCCAATCCCAAGCCAAATTCTTTTCCCGGGGCGACAACTCCGGCACCCACAAGAAGGAAATGGAAGTGTGGAAGAAGGCCGGGATCAATCCGCAAGGCCCTTGGTACATCGTCACCAAGGACTTCATGACCGCCACCCTGCAACGGGCCGATAAAGAGCAAGGCTATTTCATGACCGACAGCAGCACCTGGGTGGCTGAAAAAAAGAACCTGCCCCATCTTAAGATCCTCTTCCGGGGGGACAAATTTCTGATCAATACCTATCACGCTCTCTGCCAGCCCCAGGGAGTCACTCCCGGGGCCTCCTGGGCGGCCCAGTTCATCGATTTTGTCGCCTCCGACGCCGGCCAGCAGCTCATCCGGGACTATGGGCGGGATCAATACGGCGACGGCCTTTATAACGATGCCGCCTACGCCAAAAAATATGATGATTGATCTATAAAGACCTCAAGGAGGGGTTATGAAAAAGACCATATTACTCGGGCTCTTGCTCCTGGTGGCAGGTTTTTTGGCCGCCCATGCTGCAAGCGTCTCTGGCGCCTGGGCCGCCGATTCCCGCATTACGTGCGCCTCCACCACCAGCACCCAGAATTCCGGCCTCTTTGAAGTGCTCCTGCCGGCCTTTAACAAGGCCGCCGGCATCGAGGTGGCTGTCGTCGCCGTGGGTACCGGCCAGGCCCTGGAACTGGCCCGCCGGGGCGACGCCGACGTGCTCTTTGTCCATGATCCGGCGTCAGAACAGAAGTTCGTGGAAGAGGGTTTCGGTTTGGCTCGGCGACCGGTGATGTATAATGATTTCATCGTGGTCGGCCCTGCCGCCGATCCGGCCAAAATCAAGGGCCTCAAAGACGCCGCCGCAGCCTTCAAGAAAATGGCCGCCGCCGGCTATCATTTCGTCTCCCGGGGGGACAAGTCCGGCACCCATTCCAAGGAACTGAAGCTCTGGAAGCAAGCCGGGGTCGAGCCCAAGGGCAATCCTGCCTACCTGGAGGCTGGCCAGGGCATGGGGAACACCCTGCGTATGGCCAACGAGAAGCAATTCTACACGCTCACCGACCGCGGCACCTGGCTGGCCACCAAGGACAAGGAAAAATTCAACCTGCAGATCGTGGTGGAAGGCGACCCCGCCCTCTTTAATCAGTATGGGGTCATCGTGGTGAATCCGGCCAAGCATCCCCACGTCAAGGTCAAAGACGCCACCGCCTTCGCCGATTGGCTGGTCTCCCCCGCCGGTCAAAAGGTCATCGGCGACTTCAAGGACAAAAACGGCAACCAGCTCTTTGTCCCCAATGCCGACAGCGCTAAATAATTTCGTGGGGGAGGGTGCCAGACCACCCGGCTCCTGCCCCTCCCCCGCGCCATCGTAACCTATAACGATGTGCGGCAATCCATCACAGGTCAGACTTGTTGTAATTAGCCCTCTGCTGACTGCTGCCTCCGCCCCCTGACCACTTTAATGGATACCATCTATCAGGGCCTCCTCCAAAGCTTCCGGCTGCTCCTCAGTTTCGACCCCGAGCTTTACGCCATCATCTTCCGTTCCCTGATGATCTCGGGCACCGCCATTCTCCTGGCGTCCCTGGGCGGTATCAGTTTGGGCTTGGTCATCACGCTACGAAACTTTCCCGGCCGCCGGCTGCTCATCAACCTGTGCAACACCTGCATGGGGTTGCCCCCGGTGGTGGTGGGCCTGGTCCTCTATCTGATCCTGTCCCGGAGCGGCCCCTTGGGGGCATTGGCACTGCTCTTCACTCCCATCGCCATGATCATCGCCCAAACTATCCTGGCCACCCCCATTGTCGCCGCCCTGGCCATCAGCGCCCTGGTGTCCGTGGACCCCCGGGTGCACGATACCGCCCTGATGTTGGGAGCCACCGACCGTCAAGCTGCCTGGATGGTGGTTCGGGAGGCCCGTTTCGCCCTGTTGGCGGCGGTCATCGCCGGTTTGGGCCGGGTGATCGCCGAAGTGGGGGCGGTCCTCATGGTGGGCGGCAATATCGCGGGCTACACCCGGGTCATGACCACCGCCATTGTCCTGGAAACCGCCAAGGGACAATTTTCCCTGGCCATCGCCTTGGGGCTGGTCTTGATCTCCCTCTCCTTCCTCATCAATCTGCTTCTGAATCTCCTCCAAGGCCGGGGGAGGGGATAGCCCCATGGAACCCCTCATCTCCCTTCAGGCAGTCAACCTGCAGCGCCAGGGCATCTCCATCTTGACGGATGTGACCTTTAGCTTTTACCCGGACCGCATCTACAGTATCGTGGGCCCTAATGGAGCCGGCAAGACCTCCCTCCTGCGACTGCTGGCGCTGGTGGACAAACCTACGGCCGGACAGGTGGTCTTCCAGGGAACCGACATTGCCTCCCTTTGGCCTGCCGTGCTGGAACGCCGCCGCCACATCGGCGTGGTCTCCCAACACCCCTTACTGTTTACGGCTACGGTGACTGCGAACCTCACCCTGCCCCTGACCTGGCGCCGCTGGCCCCGCCTTCAGGTCCGCCGGCGGGTCCGGGAACTCCTGGGGGAATTCAGGTTAGAGACCCTGGCCGGGCGCCTCGCCTCCCGACTTTCCGGCGGTGAGGCCCAAAAAGTCGCCCTGGCCCGGGCCGTGGCCCCCCATCCCCATCTCCTCCTGCTGGACGAACCCACTGCCAGCCTTGACCCCCGCAACACCCTGGAGTTTGAAACCCTGCTCCACGAGCTACACCAGCGCCGCCACCTCACCATAATATTGATTACCCACGACCTGGGTCAGGCGGCCCGGTTGTCCCAGGAACTCCTCTTCCTGCACCAGGGCCGGCTGGTGGAATCCGGCCCCACTAGCCGGGTGCTCTCCCGTCCGGAAAAAGAACTGACCCGGCTATTCCTGAACCGACAGCTCATAGTATAATAGTATGGAGATATCCGGGATTGGTGCTATGGACAGCTTCATGCGAAGCCGCCGCGGGGAAGGAATTGCTCGGGGAGGGATGATGCTATCTCATCGACGACTTGGTTTGGTTTTCTGTTTCCTGGCCGTCCTGGTCCTCACGGCCACCGTTGCCCGGGCCCAGGAGCAGGATGATGGCTCCCCTGATCAGGTCGTCACCCTGCGCAAGGAATTTTCCGTGGCCTTCCCTGCCAATCTGTCCACCGGCTACAGCTGGCAGGTGGTTTCGTATGACCGCAATTACCTGCAACTCCAGGGCCGGAAATACCGGCGCCCGGACAACCCTCGTCCCGGCGCTGAAGGTACCGAACTTTTTGAATTTTTACCCCTGAAGACCGGGACCACTACCATCATTTTCCAGTACAAGCGCCCTTGGGAATCCCAGGCCGTCCGGGACCTCACCTACCGCGTGCGCATAAAATAACCGGCCTCTGCCAGAAAACCGATTTCAAAACCTCCTTTGGTCATTCCGAGCGCATGCGCGGAATTTCTCTTTTCCAGCCGTTAGCTGTTTGCGCGGCGTATCAGGGCGAGGTCAGGAAGGTTTTGCAATGACGTGTGATCTTACAGCGGCACCACCTCTTCCCAGGGGAACACCCCCCCGTCCAGGCTCCGCCCGAAGTGGCCATAGACTGCGGTGGGCCGATAGATGGGACGGCGCAGACGGAGCCGGGCGATCATTTCCCCCGGACTCAGATCGACGCGCTCCAGGACCAGCCTGACAATTTCCTCCTCTTCCACCCGGCCGGTGCCAAAGGTCTGGGCATTCAGGCACACCGCCGTCGGCCCGCCGATCACGTAGGCCGCCCGCAGTTCGCAGCAGTCCGCCAGGCCCGCCGCCACCACCGCCTTGGCCGCCTGTCGCAGGGTGTAGGCCGCGCTCCGGTCCACCTTGGTGGGGTCCTTGCCGGAGAAGCTCCCCCCGCCGTGCCGTCCCACCGTCCCGTAGGTGTCCACCATGATCTTGCGGCCCGTGGCTCCGGTGTCCCCATGGGGCCCCCCCACCACAAACCGGCCGGTGGGATTGATAAAGAAGCGGGTGCGGGCGTCCAGAAGTTCCGGGGAAATGACGGTCAGGATCACCTCCCGGGCCACCTCGGCCTTCAGGATGGCCATGTCCACTTCGGGACGGTGCTGCGCCGACACCACCACCGCCTCCACCCGGTGCGGGACGCCGTCCACGTACTCCACCGTCACCTGGGTCTTGCCGTCCGGTCGCAGATAGGACAGCAGGCCCGTCTTGCGGACCTCCGCCAGGCGCCGGGCCAGCCCGTGGGCCAGCATGATGGGCAGCGGCATCAGTTCCGGCGTCTCCCGGCAGGCGTAGCCGTACATGATCCCCTGGTCCCCGGCGCCCAGGGGTTTTCCCCGGGTCGTGTCCGCGTCCACCCCCAGGGCGATGTCCGGCGACTGGGTGTGAAGGCGCACCTCCACCCGGGCATTGCTGTCATCAAACCCCAAATCCGGGTCCACATACCCTACGTCCCGGATCACCTGCCGCACCAGGTCTTCCGCCTCAACCCTGATTTTGGAGGTCACCTCTCCGGCCACCAACACAAATTGTGAGGTCACCATCACCTCCACCGCCACCCGGGATTCCGGGTCCCCGGCCAGGTAGGCATCCAGGATGGTGTCGGCGATCTGGTCGGCGATCTTGTCGGGATGCCCTTCGGTCACAGATTCGCTGGTATAGTATGTTTTGGTTGCCATCTTCCCATCTTCTAAAGGCTATAGTGTATTTCTGTTACCCGCAGGCGGACATAGGGCATTTCCACTCCCTCCTGCACCCAGGCGGCCTCGGCCTCCCTGGGGACCATGACGCCCTGGACGGCCTCGTAGCGGTCCAGGGTGGCAGTCCATTCCGTTAAAGCAACTTTTCCCCCCTCTTCCCGGAAGTTATCCCGGGTCGTCACCCGCCGGACCTCCCCCCTGGGCCCGAAGTAAAACCGGGCTGCCACCTCCCGGCCGCGGTCGGTTATGACCGCCCGGGCCGTATCCTCGTCCTCCGCCTCCCACCGCACCGGCCCGCCCAGCCTCAACGCCGTGGGCAGCCAGACCAGCTCGGTGAGCACCCGCACCAGTCCGGATTGATCCATCTCCCGCCCCAGGCGATCCACCACCGGCACCACGGTGGCCAGTTTGATGAGCCTGGCGCCCTGACCCGCCAGGTACTTGTCCCGGCCTGCCCACCACATCCAGGGTTTCAGTTGCACCAGGGCCTGCCAGACAAATCCCGGCGGCTCTCCGGTGATGTATTCCTCGGCCGTCAACGGCAGCCACTCCCTATCCGGACGGAGGCGCATCTCCCCGTGCTGCGTCAGGCGGGCCCAGCGTATGGCCGGCTGTCCTGTTGGTATCGCAAAGCGCAGGTAACGTCGCACCGGCTCCGGCAGGGCCGCCCACCGGCTCTCATCCCAGGTCCGGGAAGGAACGGCGGCGGACCCATGCTTTAATTGCTCCACCTCCTCGGCCACCATCTCCCGCAGGGCCCGGCCCCCGGCGCCCACCGCAAATATCGCCCCGATCAGGGCGATCCCCGCCACCAACAGCACCACCACCACCAGAGACAACATCGCTCCACCTCAAGCTTATTGTTCGCAGCCAAGGGGGCGCCCCCCCCTTGCTGTCACTTCAACCGGCGCCGCAGTTCCGCCGCCCCCCAGGCGTTGACCACGTCCTCCCGGGTGGCCCAGCCCCGCCGGGCCTGGGCGATGCCGTAGGGCATGAGGCGCAGCTGATCGATCTGGTGGGCGTCGGTGTTGATCGCCAGCCGCACCCCGGCCTTCCGGGCCGCCATGATGTTGCTGTCCCCCAGGTCCAGGCGCTCCGGGTAGGCATTGACCTCCAACACCGTGCCGGTGCGGGCCGCCGCCGCCAGCAGGTCTTCCAGAAGAATGCCGTATTCCTCCCGTTTCTTGATGATCCGGCCTGTAGGATGGGAGATGATGTCCACGTGGGGGTTTTCCATGGCCGTGATCATCCGCCGGGTCATATCCGCGGCGCTCATCTTGAAGCTGGAGTGCACTCCGGCGATGACGTAGTCCAGTTCCGCCAGACAGTCGTCGGCGATATCGATGGAACCGTCCGGCATGATATTGGCCTCGCAGCCCTTGAGCACCGTAAAATCGATGTCTTCCCGCCGAAATTGCGCGTTGAGGGCGTCGATCTCCCGGTTGCGCTCCCGCAGGGCCGCCTCGTCCAGGCCGTGTTCGATCTTCAGAAACTTGGTGTGGTCGGAGATGCCGACATAGGCATAGCCCATCTCCCGGGCCCGCGCCGCAATCTCCGCAATGGAATTGGCGCCGCCGTTCCAGTCACAGTGGACGTGCAGATCGCCCTGAACGTCCGTGTAGTCGATAATGGGGGGCAACTTACCCGCCAGGGCCGCCTCGATCTCCCCCCGGTCCTCCCGCAGCTCCGGAGGAATCCAGGGGAGCCCCAGGCTGCCGTAAACCTCCGCCTCGGTGGCCCCGGCCACCATCCTCTCCCCCGCAAACACCCCGTACTCACTGAGCTTATAGCCCTTGTCGATGGCGATCTTCCGGAGGGCGATGTTATGCTCCTTGGAGCCGGTAAAATATTGTAATGCGGCGCCGAAGGACTCCGCCGGGATCACCCTGAGGTCCATGTCGAAGCCCGCACCCGTCCGCACCGAGCTCTTGGTGGGGCCATGGCCCAAAACCTTCTCCACCCCGGGGAGTCCCGTGAAGAAATCCATCACCCGGGCCGGCGCCGTCGAAATCACCAGGAGATCCACGTCCCCGATGGTCTCCTTCATGCGCCTGAGGCTCCCGGCCACCTCCACTTGCTTCACCTGGGGGAGGGCCTTGAGCTTCTCCGCCACCTCCCGGGCCAGGGGCAGAATCTCCCCCAGCAGAAACCTCCCTTTGCTCCGCTTCAGGAACTCGATGGCCTCCAGGATATTCTTTTCCGTCTTCTCGCCGAACCCGAACAGCGGCGCCACCTTCCCGGCCCGGGCGGCCTCCTCCAGCTCCGCCAGGTTCCTCACCCCCAGTTTTTCATAGAGCACCTTGGCCTTTTTCGGCCCCATCCCCTCCACCTGCACCATCTCGTCCAGGTTGATGGGCAGCTTCCGCTTGAACTCCTCGTAGTACTCGATCTTCCCGGTGGTCAGGTATTCCTCGATCTTCTGGGCGATACTCTCCCCCACCCCGGGGATGGCCTTCAGGGCCTTGATTCCCCCTTTCCCGTAGGTGTCGGCCACATCCTCGGTCAGCCCCTCCAGGGTGAGGGCCGCCTTCTGGTAGGCGTAGGGCTTGAAACGCACCCCCTCCATCTCCAGGTACTCGGCGATCTCATAAAACAACTTGGCGATTTCCCGGTTCTTCATGGCCACCTCGCACATGCCCCTGACCCTATTCTAACCATTTTATCGTCGGCTTCAAACCTTATCGTTCCGCCCTTCCCGCATTGCGTTCCCCTCCCTTTCCGGTATAAAATAAATATTTAATAAATCCTGCTTACAGCCCTTCCCGATTCAGCCCGGGGGAAGGGAGCAGGGCCGTCAACTCAGGTAACTTATTTGATATCAACCAGATACTCTGTTCCATAGAATTGCCCCTTGAGTCTTTATGCAGTTGATGTTGCAGAAACAAAAGATCGAAGATTTTTGCCGGCGTTGGCACATCAACGAGCTGGCTCTGTTTGGCTCGGTGTTACGGGATGATTTCCGTCCCGACAGCGACATTGATGTGCTGGTCAGCTTTGCCTCCGACGGACGCCTGACGTTTGACAACCGGCCAGATATCCTGGATGAATTGGCGGCCATTCTGGGGCGGCCGGTAGATTTGGTGGAAGAACGGCAACTACGTAATCCCTTCAGGCGCCATGCCATTTTAACCACGAAAAAAGTTATCTATGCAGCCTGAATTTCGGGACCCGGCATACCTCTATGACATGGTGGAGTCCGGAGAAAAGATTCTGCGGTATGCCGGCAATGCTGGTTTTTCTGATTTTCTTGACAATGAGATGTTGAGAGACGCCATTGAACGGAACCTGGAAATCCTGGGAGAAGCGGCTCGTCGTATCTCTGAGGAATGTAAAACCAAACATCCCCACATTCCCTGGCGAAAGATAATTGCTCTTCGGAATGTTTTAGTGCATGAGTATGACGATATCAACCCTGAGGAAATTTGGGAGATCATCACCGTCCACCTGCCGGCTTTGCTGCCCCTCCTCAAGGTCTTAATCCCCCCTCTGCCGCCCGTGGACGCCGATTCATACTAGAGAAGGAACAGGTACATATGACCAAACCCGACACCGCCCCGCCGCCCAATTTCATCCGCTACCTCGTCGAAGAGGACAACCGCACCGGCAAGTTCGGCGGCCAGGTGCTCACCCGCTTCCCGCCCGAGCCCAACGGCTATCTCCACATCGGCCACGCCAAGAGCATCTGCCTGAACTTCGGCCTGGCCGCGGAGTTCGGGGGGCTGTGCAACTTCCGCTTCGACGACACCAATCCCAGCAAGGAAGACATCGAATTCGTTGAATCCATCCAGGCCGACGTGCATTGGCTGGGCTTCGATTGGGGCGACCGCCTCTATTACGCCTCCGACTACTTCGAGCAGCTCTACCAGTGGGCCGTCCAGCTCATCCAGGCCGGTCTGGCCTACGTCTGCGACCTGGATCCAGAAGAGGTCAAGGACCACCGGGGCACCCTGACCCAGCCGGGGAAGAACTCCCCTTATCGCCACCGCTCCGTGGCGGAAAACCTGGACCGGTTTGCCCGTATGCGGGCCGGGGAGTTCCCCGATGGCACCTGCACCCTGCGGGCCAAGATCGACATGGCCGCCCCCAACCTCAACCTCCGGGACCCGGTCATGTACCGCATCAAGCATGAGGCCCACCATCGCACCGGCGACGCCTGGTGCATCTATCCCATGTACGACTGGGCCCACGGCCAGTGCGACTCCCTGGAGGGCATCACCCACTCCATCTGCACCATGGAGTACGAGGACCACCGCGCCCTCTACGATTGGTACCTGGACCGGCTGGGAATCTATCACCCCCAGCAGATTGAGTTCGCCCGCCTCAATCTGGCCTACACGGTGCTCAGCAAGCGCCGACTCATCCAGCTGGTGCAGGAAGGCCACGTCTCGGGCTGGGACGACCCCCGCATGCCCACCCTGGCCGGGATGCGCCGCCGGGGCTACCCGCCGGCCGCCATCCGCGCCTTCTGCGACAAGATCGGGGTGGGAAAACGGGAAAATCTGGTGGATATGGCCCTGTTGGAGTACTGCGTGCGGGAGGAATTGAACCAGACCGCCCCCCGGGCCATGGCGGTCCTGAACCCCCTGAAGGTGATCATCGCCAACTTCCCCGAGGGGCGGGTGGAGATGCTGGAGGCCGTCAACAATCCCGAGGACCCCGCCGCCGGCACGAGGCAGGTGCCTTTCTCCCGGGAACTTTATCTCGAACGTGACGACTTCATGCTGGACCCGCCCAAAAAATTCTACCGGCTGGCCCCGGGCCGGGAGGTGCGGCTGCGCTATGCCTACTTCATCAAGTGCGTGGAGGTCATCACCGACCCGGCCAGCGGCGAGGTCACGCAACTCATTTGCACTTATGATCCCGAGACCAGGGGCGGCAGCGCCCCCGACGGCCGCCCGGTCAAGGCCACCCTGCACTGGGTCTCTGCCGGCCATGCGGTGCCCGCACAAGTTCGTCTCTACGACCGTCTGTTCACCACCCCGGTCCCCGGCGAGGGCAGCGGCGACTTCAAGACCGACCTCAACCCCCACTCCCTGGAGGTGGTGACGCCGGCCTGGCTGGAACCTTCCCTGGCCGCGGCCACCCCCGGCAGCCGCTGGCAGTTCGAGCGCCTGGGTTACTTCTGCGTGGACCCCGATTCCACTCCCGGGACCCCGGTCTTCAACCGCACCGTGACCCTACGGGACGCCTGGGCCAAGCTGCAGCAGGCCAGTAAGTAATTACAGCTTGCCCACCGCTCCATGCTGTTCCCGGTGGCTGGCTTCCCCGCCAGGGGAAAGGCCTCTTTTATACCCCCCCAGGGTTTTTTTCTCTTGCCTCTTGACCCTTCTTTTTAAAATGATTATTAATTAAGCATTTATTTTTTACATTGGTTCCCTACCTCACCTGCGTGAACCAGCACGGCGTTTCAAAGAGGACCGGGAGAGCGTTCAGGAGATTCATATCGACTCGTTACGTTAATAAATTTCATGAAGATTCCGAGGAGGTTTTGTCATGTTTCAAAAAATATTGGTACCATTAGACGGGTCGGAATTGGCCGCCAAGATTTTGCCGCAGGTGCTGGAACTGGCCAAAACCCATCAGGCCGAAGTCACCCTGCTCCACGTCTGCTACACCGAGATCGGCGAGGCCAGCCCTGGCGTGATGACTCAGGCCGCCTCCCATGAAACCAAATGGTGCGAGGCCTTTCTGTCCCGAGCGGCCCAGGAACTCAATGCTCAGGGCGTCAAGACCATCACCGCCTGCGTGGAAGGATCCCCCCCCCGGGAGATCATCGGTTATGCCGCGACCCACAAAATGGATCTTATTGCCATGGCCACCCATGGCAAGGGCGAAGTGGCCTGGGTCCTGGGCAGCGTGGCGGAAAAGGTCGTCACCCACGCCACCGTTCCGGTATTATTGTTCCGGGTCATGGAATTCAAGCCGCCCCTGTTCAAGGAAGACCCCATTTTTACCCGGGGCCTCCCATAAGCCAACCGGACGCCACCTGGCTTATTGCTGTTACTACCGCACGCCTGGCCGGACATTCATGTGACCGCCGAGGGTGCTGTAATATTTTCAAATTTTATTGGTAGGAGGAATTATGAGGAACAGAACCTGGTGCACCATCTTCGTGCTGGCCGCCCTGGTGGCGGTGAGTACCCTGGTCCTGACCGGAGTGGCGGACGCCGGCAAGCTGGAGGACGCCATCGCCCAAACCCCCCAGGGCACGGAAAAAGGTATGATCAACCCCGATGCCCCCAAAGGCTTCATGGGCATACCCGGGGGCCCTAGCCCCTTTTGGTTCTACGGCATCTTGTGGGGCATCTGGGTGGGATGGATCTTCTCCACCGTGGGCGCCTTCGGCGGCATCATGGCCGGTGTGGGGCACATCAGCGTCTTCGGCCTGGGTGATTACGCTGCAACTTTCCGGAAAACCAGTCCGTCCTTGAACGCCCTGCTCACCGACTCCATCCGCACTTCCAACCAATACCTGGTGGGACTGTCGGCGTTGATGTCTTCCATCACCTATTACCGCATGGGCCGCCTCGTCTTGCCTCTGGGGGCGGCCCTGGCCTTGGGCGGCATCGCCGGGGCTTACCTGATCCCGGTGCTCACCGCCGGTAAGATCAGCCTGAAGGCCTATGTAGGTTATTTCGGCATCATTGTCCTGATCATCGGTTGTTTTCTCTTTTATGACACGACTCCCGCCGGCCAGGAAAAGAAGAAAAAGGCCAAAGCTGCCGCCAATGCCTTTCAAGAGGCCGTCAAAAAAGGCTCCGGGGACGTGGCGGCCCAGGGAGTGCGAGTGAAGTCCTGGGGCCTCACCAAGATTGAATTCAGCTTCTTTGGGGTGGAATTCTCTTTCAACCCCATCTGGCCGTTGGTGGGCGGTTTTGTCATCGCCGCCATCTCCGCCTTTATCGGGGTGGGGGGCGGGTTCCTCTATGTCCCCTTTCTGACCTCCGTGACCAGCCTCCCCATGTATGTCGTGGCCGGCACTTCGGCCCTGGCGGTGTTCATCAGCATGATCACCTCCATCTTCACCTTCATGTTTGTCAAGGGGACGCCCATTGACTTTCTGTTCGTCGGCGCCGAACTGATCGGTATTGCCATCGGCTCCGTCGTCGGCCCTTACACCTCCAAGTACATTCCGGACATCTGGCTGAAACGGCTGTTTGTGATCCTGGCCCTGTATGTCGGGTTAAAGTACACCTTACGGGGTTTTTTCGGCATCAACATCTAATCCGGACAACTTCACGGGGGGTCGGGAAACCCCGGCCCCTCATACTGACGGCACCTGAAAGGTTCCACGGCATTTAATGGAGACCCTGACCCTCCTGATTGATCAATTCCTGATCAAGTTTTACCGGCTCACCGGTCAGACCGGGGTGGACTTTGTCATCGGCACCCTGGTTTTGGCAACTATCGCCCTGCTCGTGGGGAAAGCCAGCGTCTTTGTGGCTCTGCAGTTCACTCGCAAGCAATTCCAGAAGAAAGCGGCGGAAGCCGAGAAGTATCACCTCCTGTCTCTGGAAGCCTTACAAGAAGGGGACCAGGAAGCTTATAACGCCGCCAATAAGCTGGCCAACGAAGCCTTCGGCCATTCCTTTTTTCAACAAGCCGCGTTGTCAGCCGCGTTTCTGTGGCCGGTCTGCTTTGCCTTGGCCTGGATGCAGCACCGGTTCCTGGACGTGGCCATCCCCGTTCCTGGAACCGGTTTATCCCTCGGTTTCATCGGGGTCTTTATAATCCTCTATGTAATAGTCTATTTCCTCGGCAAACGGATAGTGAGGCTGCGGGGTCTCTCCTCAAAGGAAGCCGCGCCAGCCCTTGACAGCCCCCAAAATCTGGCAGAACCGCTCTTGGTGGCTCCGCCTTCACTCACCCACCTTTCAGATAAAAAATAATATGGAGGACTCGGATATGTTTCGCCGCAGCATCATTTTTTGCCTCTGTGGTCTGCTGGTCATAAGCTTTTCCACCCCGCTTTTTGCCCAAGCATCAGCCCCCGAAAAGCAAGCCCCGGCGGCCGCGGCCCCCGCCAAGCAACCCGCTGAGATGGCGGCCCCCGAAAAAAAGCCAGGGATTCCCGAAGACCCGAAAAAGCATACCACCTTAGGCCTTTATGTAACTTCCAAAGAGGCCTATGATATGTGGCAGAATGACAAAGACAAAATAAAAATCCTCGATTGCCGGACACCGGAAGAGTATGCCTTTGTCGGGCATGCCCCCATGGCAGTGAACATTCCCACCCAGTTCATGAAGTATAGCTGGGATCCGGAAAAGAAAAATTACGTCATGCGGGACAATGCAAAATTTGCCCGCCAGGCAAAAAAAATCTTAAAGCGCACAGACACCATTCTGGTCATGTGCCGCTCGGGCCATCGCAGCGCCAAGACGGTGGAGAAGCTGGCCAAAGCCGGTTTTAAAAATGTCTATAATGTCACCGATGGCTTTGAAGGCGACAAAGTGAATGACCCCCAAAGTCCCAACCACGGCAAGCGTATGAAAAACGGCTGGAAAAATTCCGGGGTGCCTTGGACCTACGATCTGGATCCCGAACTCATATATCTCCCCGGAGGGCCGCCGGCCAAGAAATAACCTCGGAGCTGCTGCCCGCCGCACCCCTACTGTCTCCCTCGCCTGACGGGGGTGATACAAGCCGGTGGGCGGCCATATGTTGAATCGTGCAAGCTACCCGGGTAGGGGGAGTGGCGCGGCTCCCCTGACCCTTGCACCACTTGGTATCCGGTTCCATCCCAACCGACACCCAAGGCCGTAAACTTCTCCAAGACGATTTTATCTAACCTTTTAAATTTGACATGTTTTGGTTTGATGGGGTGATAAACAGAGAGGACCTTTTTATGCCAACCGAAGTCTGGAGCATCTGTTTCATGTGTACCGTCCGCTGCCCCATCCGGGTGCTGGTGGAAAACGACGAAGTCAAGTGGGTCGAAGGGAACCCCCATGTCCCGGGCATCGAAGGCGCCCTCTGCGCCAAAGGCTCCGCCGGGATTGCCTTGCTCAATGACACCGAGCGGCCCCAGTACCCCATGATCCGCATCGGCGCCCGGGGGGAAGGCCGGTGGCGCAAGGCCTCCTGGGATGAAGCCCTGGATTACGTGGCCGATAAACTCAAAAACGTTATCACCCAGTACGGCCCCCAGAGTTTGGTCTTCGGGGAACGGACCAACCTGAACACCCACATCAGCAAGACCTTCATGAAGGCCCTGGGGTCCCCCAACCATTTCACCCACGACGCCCTGTGCAAGGGCTCGGTGAACACCGCCTTCCGCAGCCTCACCGGCTATACCGATCCCCAGATCGGGGTCGATTATGCCAATACCAAACACATCATTATGTATGGCCGCAACATCTTTGAATCCCTGGAGATCAAGGCCATCAACAACCTGATGAAGGCCCTGGACAAGGGCGCCAAACTGACCTACATCGACCCCCGCTTCAGCATCACCGCCTCCAAGGCGCATCGCTACTGGATGATCCGGCCGGGGACTGATTTGGCGCTCAATTATGCCTTAATTCATGTCATCCTCAAGGAAGACCTTTACGATAAGGCCTTCGCCGTCCGCTGGATCAAAGACCAACGCCAGGAATTGCCAGCCTTGCGGAAATTCGTGGAACCCTATACCCCCGAATGGGCGGAAGCGGAGACCGGCATTCCCGCCCCGGACATCATCAATCTGGCCCGGGAAGTGGCCGCCGACAAACCTTCGGTGGTCTTCCACTACGGCTATCGGGGCGCGCATCATCCCAACGAGATTTATCTGCGCCGTTCCATTATCATCCTGAACGCCTTGATGGGGAGCCTGGAAGCCCCGGGCGGTCTGTTCTTCAAAAAAGGTCTCACCGCCGCCGGCCAGGGCGACATCAGGAAATACGTCGATCAGGAGTTTCCCAAAATCACCGTCCCTCGCTTTGACGGCAGCGGCGGGGCCAAGTTCCCCATCGCCGATGCCTCCCACGGTAATCCGCAAATGCTGGCTTATGCCATTGAACATGAAGACCCCTATCCCATCAAGGCCCTCATTGCCAACCGCTTTGAACCCCTGGGTTCCATTCCTGACCGCGAAGGGGTGCGCCGGGCCCTGGATAAGCTGGACCTCATCGTCGCCATCGAGGTCAATTTCAGCGAAATCGCCTGGTACGCCGATGTCATCCTGCCGGAATCGACCTACCTCGAGCGGGGCGACTCCGTCCAGCCGGTCTCCGGCCTCAAGCCCCAGATCTATATCCGCAAACCGGCGGTATCGCCCCGGTATGATACCAAACCCGCCTGGTGGATTCTGAAGGAACTGGCCCAGCGGCTGGATATCGGTCACTATTTCCCCTATGAGACCATCGAAGACATCTGGAGGTTTCAGCTGGAGAAGGTCGGGGTGAAACTCGAGGATTTTGACAAAAAGGGCTTTGTCACCCTCGTGGACGATGCCATCTGGTGGGACCGGGAAAAGGGCCTCCAGTTCAAAACCCCCTCGGGAAAATTTGAATTCACCAGTTTCCTCATGGAAAACGCCGGGATCCCCTCCTTTGTCCCCTATGCATCCGTACCTGCCCCACCGGAAGGTCATTTCCGCCTCATGGTGGGCCGGGTGGCGGCTCATACCCATGTCTCCACCCAAAACAATCTCTATCTGAACGAACTGGTGCCGGAGAACGAACTCTGGATCAATACCGAATCTGCAAAACATCTTGGAATTACGGATGGTTCCAAAGTTGAGGTCATCTCCAAGGTGGGAACCAACACCGTCAAGGCCAAGGTCACCGACTTCATTCATCCTGAAGCCGTCTTCATGCTGCATGGCTTCGGCAAGACCGTACCGGCCCAGACTCGCTGTTATCAGAAAGGGGCCAGCGACGCTCTCGTGCAGGAAAACATCTCGGATGTGGCGGGCGGTAGTCCCGCTCTGGACGAAACCCTGGTTCAAGTGCGGCCGGTAAAGTAGCGCGGGGAGAAATTTGCTATGAGTCAATACTACCTCATTCAGGATTTGAAAAAATGCATCGGCTGTTTGAGCTGTGAAGTCCACTGCAAGAGCAACAAGGGCTTGCCGCCGGGGCCGCGCCTGGGGCAAATCATCACCGTCGGGCCCAAGCTGGTGGAAGGTCGGCCGCACATGGCCTTCGTCTTCATGCCCTGCTTCCATTGCAGCGAGCCGTGGTGTGTCCCTGTCTGTCCCACGGGCGCCATGCGCATCCGTCCCAAAGATCAGATCGTCTACGTCGACCAGTCTCTCTGTGTCGGCTGCAAGAGTTGCATCAGCGCCTGCCCCTGGGGCGCGCCGCAGTGGAATCCGGACACCGGCAAGGTGGTGAAGTGCGACTATTGCATGGACCGCGTCGATCAAGGGCTGTCGCCCGCCTGTGTCAGCAAATGTGTCACCCACTGTCTGAAATTCGGCAAAGTCGGAGACCTGGAACCGGAAAAACGGAAAAAAATCGCCGATACGGTCGCCTTCGAGCTGGATATGGTGGTTAGCGCCCGGTAACTCTCTGGGGAAGAGGAATTTCTATGATAGCCCAAACAAATGCCGTGCCTTTGATGCAAATCAATATCTCCACCTTCCCGGGGGGGGATACCGCCGCCGCGGAAGCGGTGCGCGAGGCCTTCCTGGCGGCCATCAAGGAACGCTCCCTGGATGAACTCGGTCCGGTGGAGGTCCGACTGGTGGGCTGGCGGGGCATCGAAGGTAAAGATGTGGTCGCGGAGATCCGCGACCAGGTGGGAGTGAATCTCTACGAACTGCTCACCCCGGACATGGTGCCCCGCATCATTCAGAGTCACATCGATGAAGGACGGCCGCTGCGTCAATGGCTGGTGGGGAAGGATTTCCAGGACTTCAATGAACTCCAGAAGGCCTATGTCTCCGAGCTGGTAGGAAAAATCGATCCCCTGTCCTGGGAGGAATATCAGGATTATGACGGCTACAAGGGCCTGCGCACCTTTTTCAGCCAGGGATTCGACTCTTTTCTGCAGAAGGTGGTGGCCGCCGGCTTCCGGGAAGTCAATCGGATGACCACCACTGCCCTGGGCCCCTTGTGGTGCGAATGGCGGGTGGAAAAACGACAGCCCATACTGACCCTGAATGGGGCCCCGCCCCTGGTCCAAACCACCCCGGCCATATTTATGGTGGAAGGCGTCCCCCACCAGGTTCTGGAAGGCGTGTTGCTGGCCGCCCAGACCTTGAAAGCCAAGGCGGTGGTGATCTACCTGCCCGAAGACGCCACCCTGGCGGTGGAGCGTCTCCAGGCCGCCTGGGAGGCCTTTCTAAAGGCACGGTTATGGAAGGCCACCGAACCCCTGGTGGATATCCACATCATCACGGACAAGGGCCGGTTTCTCATCGAAGACGAAGAGCTGTTTGTCCGCAACATCTCCGGTCTGCTGCCTCCCGCCTTCTGGGACAAGCATCCCGACCCGCAATTCCTGGTCCACAGTCTGCTGGCCATCTCCACGCTGCCCTTCATTGCCCAACAGCCGGTGGCCTGGTTTCGCAGCCAGGGGTTGGAATGCGCTCCCGGCACCATGTTGTTCCGTCTCAACGGCGCGGTGGAACGGCCCGGCTTTGTGGAAGTCCCCCTCAATGCCACCCTGGGCGAGGTGATCAACGACATCGGGGGCGGCTGGCGACATGGCCGTAAACCCAAGGGCGTCTTGATCGGCGGCCCGGTGGGAGGCATTTTTCCCAAAACCATGCTGAGCATCCCCCTCAATCACGAGACCCTGCGGGAACTGGGCGGCGGCTTGGCGGTGGGCGTCATTCAAGCCTTGGATGATCACGATTGCGTCGTGGCCTTGGTGCGGGATCAGCTCGCCTTCATCCTGGATCAGCCCGGCGGTCAATGCCCGGATTGCCACCAGGGCTTGCTCCGGATAAAAGCCTCACTGGATAAAATCACCGACGGGACCGGTACCTACGATACCATTGCCCGGTTGCAGACCGATTGCGAAGACATCCGCACCAAGGGATCATGCCAGTTGAGCCAGCAGGCCGTCAACCCCATCTTGACCGCCCTGCACTATTTCGGGGATGAATTCCGGCATCATGTCGAGAATCACTATTGCGATGCCCATGTCTGCCCCAAGCTGCTGTCGGCGCCCTGCCACCTGGCCTGTCCCGCCGGCATCGACATCCCCAGTTTTCTGGCTCTCATCGCCCAAGGCAATCACCAGGAAGCCTGGGAGGTGATGCGGGAGGACAACCCCCTCCCCTGGGTGTGCGGTTTGGTCTGCCCCCATCCGTGTGAGCGGGCCTGTGTCCGGGCCAACCTGGACCAGCCCCTCAATATCCGCTACCTCAAGGCCTTTGCCGCCGAGTGGGTGGACCGCCACGGCGATTTCCGGCCTCCTCCGGCCTCACAGGCCACCGGCATGAAAGTGGCGATCATCGGGTCGGGGCCGGCCGGCTTGAGTTGCGCCTATTTCCTGGCCTTAAAAGGGCACCAGGTGACGGTCTTTGAATCCGCCCCGGTCCCCGGAGGTCTGTTGGTGGCCGCCATTCCGGACTATCGCCTGGCCCGGAAGATAGTCGCCCGGGAAGTGGAAATGATCACCTCCCTGGGGGTGGAAATCCGCACCGGGGTCACCGTGGGACGCGATATTACCCTGGATGACCTGCGCGGCCAGGGATTTAAGGCCTTCTTCATGGGTATCGGGGCGCATCTGGGGTATAAGCTCAAAATCGAGGGCGAGACCGACTATCCCCAGGTCTACGACGTCATCAACTTCCTGCATAACATCTATCTGGGTGAAAAACTCAAACCCGCCGATCAGGTGGTCATCATCGGCGGCGGCAACGCCGCCATGGACGCCGCCCGCACCTGTATCAGGCTGGGCTGCACCGAGGTTCACGTCTCCTATCGCCGCACCCGGGCCGAAATGCCGGCCCATCCCGAGGAGGTGGAGCAGGCCCTGGAAGAGGGGGTGCAAATCCATTTCCTCACCGTGCCCATCAAAATCGGGGGCGATAATGGCAACGTCGGTTACCTGGAATGCCTCCAGGCGGAATTGGGCCGCCCGGATGCCAGCGGCCGCCGCCGCCCCATCCCCATCCCCGACAGCAACTACCGCATCGAGGCGGGCGCAGTGATCACCGCCATCGGGCAACAGCCGGACCTCTGCCCCTTCCCGACGCCTCCCGTCCAGACCACTCCCTGGTGCACCATCGTGACGGACACGGGGAGCTGCCGCACCTCAGCCCGGGATATCTTTGCCGGCGGCGATGCCGTCACCGGACCGGCCACGGTGGTGGAGGCCATTGCCGCGGGCAAACAGGCGGCGGTGGAAATCGACCATTTCCTCTATGACCGGCCCGGCCCCGCCCCCATGGTGAGATTTCAGAAGCGGCGCAAGGTGCCCTTCCAGTCCATCTCGGGCGACGAGAAAATCAGCAACCATCGCCATCCCGTGCCCATGCTGGAGATCGCCAAGCGCACCACCACCTTCGAGCCGGTGGAACTGAGTTATACCGAAGACGAGGCCCGCAAGGAGGCGCAACGCTGCCTGAGGTGCGACGTCTGCATCCGCTGCAGCACCTGTGAACGGGTCTGCCGGGACCAGATGCATGTCTTTGCGTTGAAATTCTCGCAGATCACCACCACCGAGCGGGTGCTCACCGACTACCACCGGGCCCGGGAACGCTGCATCGCCTGCGGCGCCTGCGCCCTGGCCTGTCCCACGCAGGCCATCGACTACCAGGAAGGTCCGGACTTCCGGGAAGTGCGCCTGTGCGGCACGGTGCTGAACCACCTGGAGGCGCCCAAATGCGCCGTCTGCGGGGAAGCCTTTGTGCCGGCCCGGTATTTAAGTTTTGTTACCGGACGCAGCGACGGCCAAATGGGCAAACACGTCCTGCGCCGTCTCTGCTCCAGGTGCGCCCGGGAGCAGCGGGCCCAGAAGTTCGTTCGCCTCTGAACCCCATCCACCTCTCCATCGCAGCTCCAGAGCCCTGAACCTCAGGGCTCTTTTTTTTTCGGGAGGATCTCGCCGGTCTCGCAGGCTTTTTCGCCGGGCCGGGTCTCCCCGCCCTGGTCGGTGTCGATCTATTTTTTCCTGGCCGTCATTCTGTGACAACCGCCGCACCGGTGCTGGCACTTTTCCCCCGCGCCTGCTATACCCAGGTAGGCCCCCGGAATCCCTCCCGGGGCCTCCCGCCACTATGGGGTCAGGAGCAAGAATATAATGTCCATACTTTAAAATAATCCTCCGGGACTGCGCCCCTATGAAAAAAATTGGCAAACATATCCCCATTGGGATCGAAATATCGCTGATGAATTATTTAATATTGTGTTATACCAATAAGTTAAGCAATCCCCCATCTCTTTCTCCCCAAAACTCATCCGGGACCGAGTGGGAATGAAGTGGAAGACAAGCGGGAGACAAGTGGGAGAAAAACCGGGGATGGAGCGCGGCCTCTCAGATCGCAATATTGAAGACTAGGCTATTTCCCCAGGCTGAATCGCCAGCCACGATTGCGACCCGCGGAAGTCATTTCGGTGTCGTGATCGGGTCTCCCGACCCGCAGAGGCATCGCGGTGCAGGTATGTTCGAGACTCAGGTTCTCTCATCGCGCTGTGATGCTCCCGGGGCCTGCCGTCACATCGCCGCCAGGAAGCGAAAATAGTCCTGGATAAACTTCCCCGAGACGACATGGGTGAGGGGGAAAACCAGATCTTCGGGGGCCGGCGCATTGGCGTTCAGGGCGAGAAACAGGCGCCGGGAAATATCCTGCAAGGGCAGGTGGAGAGACTCCAGGGTAATGTCCCGCCAGGGATCGAAGTGCGCCTGGGGCGGCAACTCGAACCGACCCGTCGCGGTTCGGGGGAGCCCGAACACCCGACAGGCCAGGGGCCGATACGCTAAGGCGATGCAGCGCCCCTCAAGCCACAACGGGCATCGATAGGGAGATTCCTGCAATTGACTGGCGTCCGGCGGCGGCACCGATGCGGAGAAAAGCATCTCCGCCGGACCTTTTCTTTCCCGATCCGGCGACCACCGGCGATGTTGCGTCACCGCCCGGGCGATGACCTCTTGCCGGTCCTCCCGGGATAACCGGCGATTGAGATTATGGGCCAGATAGGCCGCCTCAATGAGGGTGAGGTGCAGATAATCGCGGCAACACCCATCCGTATCGGCGCCGCAGTCCAATATCCGGTGGGAACCCTGGGTCAGGGCCCGCAACTCCGCCACCACCGCCAGAGTGGATTCATATTCGGAGAAATAGGGGCTTAAATCCAATACGGTGCGGCTCTCCACCGAGGGCTCCCGGATGGTCAGGCGCCCTTCCTGTTTTTCATACTGACGCAGCAGCCGCCATTGATAAAAACTCGAAGGACAGGAACGAACGGGCTGTAGCTGCTCCCGGGCCAGTTTCAAACCAAAACCCCGCCGCAGGAGATAACTGGTGATCAGCGTCCCCGTACGCCCCAACCCCCAGCGGCAGTGCACCAGGACCCGCTTTCCCAGATAGATGGCCTCGTCGAGCCAGTCCAGGGCCCGCTCCATCTCTGGCAGGGCCGGGATGGCATCATCCGGGACGGGAAAATAGAACACCTCAAAGCCGCTCTGCTGTTCAACTTCCACCAGATCATGGTATTCCTCGCACAGATTCAGAATGGCGTCGATACCCTGATCCTTGACGGTCTCCAGATCGGCGCGGCTCATCGGGGCACTGCCCACGGCCAGCCGGTTGGTAACCCATTGCAAGCTATAGATTGACATGGCCCTGCGTCCTCCTGGAGTAAGGCAACCTCCCTCGGTTACAGCCTTCTCTGCCGGATGAACCCGCCATCCTTACCCGGCCGGAGGCCCTGGGTATTTCTCCGGGTGATTTTGGGGAAAAATTCACACCTTATTTTCCCAGAATTGCTGCCACCTTATCCTCCAATTCGCCCTTTTCCACCGGTTTGATGCAGTATTCGCATGCCCCCAGGCGCAGTGCTTCCTTGGCGGTCCCCAGGGTGGGATACCCCGTCAGCAGCATGACCCGGAGGCCGGGGTTGATCTTCTTCAACTCTTCCAGGACGTCGATGCCACTCAACTTCTTGAGTTTGATATCCAGGATGGCCATATCCAACGCCTCGGTTTGGGCGTAGGCAATGGCTGCTTCCTCATCGGTGAAGCCAATGACCTCATGGCCTTTGCGTGTTAAAATCTTCTTAACCAGAGTGACGGCGTCGCCGATGTCATCCAGGACTAAAATTCTGGCCATGATTATCTCCCTCCTCGGGGCCTAAGGTGAGCGAGACGGGCAGCCTCAGGGTAAACCTGGTGCCGTGGGGAGCGCCTCCGTTGGCGCCCTCCGGACCTCCCGGGAAGATCCAGGGGCTTTGGAAATCGATCTTGCCGCCATGGTCCTTGATGATCCCAAAGGTGACGGACAATCCCAGGCCGGTGCCCTCCCCCACCCCCTTAGTGGTAAAGAACGGATCGTAAATCTTGTCGGCGATCTCTCCCGCAATGCCCGGACCGGTATCCGCAAAGGTGATTACCACCTCCCGCGCCTCGGCATCCAGGCCGGTGGACACGCTGACCGTGCCGCGGTTGCCGATGGCATCATAGGCATTGTTCAAGAGGTTGATAAACACCTGTTCCAACTTCTCCTGGTCCCCCACCAACGGCGGCAGCCCGGGATCAAAATCGCATTCCACCGTAATATTGTCCAGGTTGAAAATATGCTCCATCAAACCGATCACCTGGGCGAGCACCTCATTGACGTTCAGGAGCTTGCGCTCGCTGGCCGTCTGCCGGGAAAACCGCAACAGATCGGCGACGATATTCCGGCAGACGCGGGAGTATTTCTCTACGGCCTGCAGATTTTCCGCCATTTCACCATCGGCCGGGACATCCTCCAGGCACAGCTGCGCGTTGCCCAGGATAATGCCCAGAGGCGTGTTGATCTCATGGGCCACGCCCGCCGCCAACTGCCCCAGGGATTCCAGTTTTTGCGTCCGCATGAGGCGTTCATGGAGCAGCTTCATTTCGGTGATATCCCGGCCCGTGGACAGCAGACCGATAATCCCCCCCTCGGGATTGGTGACCGGGGTCTTCACCAAATGGAACCAGCGCCCGCCGGTGGGCCCGGCAATCTCCCTTTCCACCCGGATGGTTTCCCCCGTGGCGATGACCCGGAGGTCCTCTTGCCGGTGCTGGCGTGACTGGTCCTCGGGGAAGACCCGGGCACCGGAGCATCCCAAAATCTCGCTTTCCTCCAGGGCCACAAATCGGCAAAACGCCTTGTTCACCGCCTGATAGCGCAGGCGGCGGTCTTGCAGGCTGACAATATCGGGAGTCACATCCAATATGGTCTGGAACAGCTGCTGCTGCTGTTGAAGATCGGCTTGGCTCTGTTGGAGCGCCTCCAGCCGCTCCCGCAGGGTATAGACCATGATGTCGAAGAACTCCGCCAGATGTTGGAGCTCATCCCCGGACTGCCGTTGATACACCACGCAATGGGCGCAGGCCGCGATCTTCTCCTTATAATAGCCGGGGACGCAGTTGGGGCACCGGGTCCCGGCCACGTACCAGCAGCGGTGTTCCCGGTCCCCAAAGGCCGGACAAGCGGCACTGTCGCACCCCTTGATCTCCCAGCACTGCTGCCGGGGACTGGCTGCCACCTGGAGATCGAGATTGCCCTTGATGATCTCCTCGGCGGCCTGATGCAGGCGCTGAATCTTGCGGGTCACCGGCCGGGACAGGGCCGCCCCCGCCATCCCGGCCACCAGCACTCCCAACCCGGTGGATAAAAAGATCACCCCCAGGAGCCAGTTGACCACGGATTGCACGTGACCCCGGGAGATGCCCAGGCGCACCGTCCCCAGCCGGTCGGTCCCGATCAGCACCGGCACGGCGATATCATAAATGAGCTCCTGATCCAGTGCCACCAGACGGATGTGATACTCCTCGCCCGCCTCAGTCTTATTGACCCCCTTCAAGCCGATGGGGAAGCCCCCGGAAAAGTTGTACACCAGGGGTTCGCCGTCTTTATCCAACAGGAAGGCATACGAGATGTCCTGGTCGGTGCGCACCACGCCTTCCGATAGGTTCTTGAGTTGCAGCAGGTCCATGGCCAACAAAGGCTCCACGGCCCGGGCCGCAAGATTGATGGCGCTGGAAATCCCCCGCTTCTTGTGCTCCTCCACCAGGGCCCGGGAGGCGATGTGGCTGATGCTGAGCGCCAGACCCGCGCCAAACAGCACCAGCAGGCTGATGATCGTCAGAGGAACCTTGGTCCGAAAGGAAAACTTCACCCGTGCCTCCAGAAACCCCACTCCGTCCCCAGACGCTGACCGGTCGGCTGATGGCGACGCCCCTTGCTCTCCGCCTCTAGCAGGATACGGATCTCCCGCTTATTGAGCCCCGATTTCCGCATTGAATTCACCCCGGCCGAGGCCCACCCGGGTTACCAACTCCCGGACCGGCTCGAATTCCCGGTCATCCGAGGAGACGACGCCTTTGAAGTTCGCCGCCTGCAGGATTTCCCGATGACCGGCATTGTTCCGGTCCAAGCGCAGAAAGGCCTGTTTGATCCGCTCAACGACCTGAGGCGGCAGCCCCTTCCGGGCGGAGTAGACCCAGCCGGGATAATACCGGGTATGGGCCAGTATCTTTATCTCCCCCAGGTTGATCTTATTCGCCACGACTTCCAGGGCCCCCTCACGCACCGTCCCGATATCATACCGGCCGGCATGGACCGCCAGGACCACCTTTTCCTGCATGCCGCCGGAGCCGCGGGCAAAGGCGATCTCATGAAAGTCTGCCTTCTGGATGCCATGTTGGATAAAATGGCCCAACCCGAACAGGTAACCCCCCGCCGAAGATGGGTCCACCGCCAGCCAGCGTTTCGCCTTGCAGTCCTGCAGCTGGCGTATCTGCGGGTTGTCCGCCCGACAGATGATGAGCCCCCGGAAGTCTTTCGTTCCGTCCGGTTCGATGATGCGGGCGAAGGCCCGGCTCCCGTACTGCTTGGCCATTTGCACGTAAACAAAGGGGTTCGAAAAGGAAATATCGATCTTCCCCTGTCCCACCATCTTCATGTGCACATCAAAGGTATCGGGAAAAATCTGAATAATATTGAGGTCTGTCTCACGGTGGAGATATTCGATGAGGCGGTGATGGCGTTCGTACGAGGTGCGATGCGAGTATTGGGGCAGGTAGGCATAGGTAAGACCCTGGACTTCTTTTTTAACAGTGATGTCCTCCCTCTGGGACATGTCGACGACCACCGGCTCTTCCTCCAGGGAACACCCCGGTGAAACCATCACCCACACGGCCACTAGGAAGAGGCAGAATCGTTTTTTGAACATATAATCTCGTTGACGCCTCCGGACCGATCCGAATGCAGCATAGGGTTTCCGCCGAGGTCAGAATCTTTTATACTTTAACCGCCCTCGGAGGCATAGTCAACTTGCGGCCCGGCTTACGGTCGGCCCGCCCGGATGTATGGGAACCCAATGGGTAAGGAGGTCAGAGAATGGATTACACCTGGCTCGCCCTCTTGATCGTCATCCTGATGCTGGTTTGGGTGGGATCACTGCTGGCGGTGCGCTGGTGGGCCACCCGGCGCCTCCTCCCCCGTCTCTTGGAGGAAGCCCTGGGGCCGGAGATGCATTCCGGCACTCCGCCGGAGCAGACGCCGACCGACCAGCGCGCCCACGACCTCATCGCCGCCTACAGACGCCGCTATCTCTTCAACCTGTGGCCCGATACCGAGTTTAAAGTCCGTCGGATCATCGATCTGGCTCTGGACCTGATCCAGGATGTGGCCCGAATCTATCACCCCCAGGAGGAACGACCGGAACTCAAGGCCTCTCTGGAAGATCTGGTGGAGCTGTACGCCCGGATCGGCGAACGTCTCCAGGCCCTTCTCCATACCCTCCCCCTGCGGGCCATCAAGGACGTGGAAATTCAAACGGTGCTGCGCTGCCACCAACTCTACCAGCAATTCCAGGAACATCCCGTGCGCCTCTTCCTCACCCGGCACCACTTGGTCAAAGCCACCCGTTGGGTCTGGATGCTGAAAAATTACGCCAATCCCTGGTATTGGGGCCGCCGTGCCGCCTACGCCAGTAGCCGGGAAGTCCTCAGCCGGCTCTTCCTGGCCCGGACCGCCGTCATTATCGGCGAGGAGGCTGTACGCCTCTACAGCCGGCAGGCTCAGGACTCGCCCCACCTTTCCCGTTACCGCCTCATTGTCGGGGAAATGGCCTATGTCTATTCCGACCATGGCCAGTTGTCCGGAGTCGCCTACGCCTCCCTCCTGCGTTTTATCCTGGGGGCCCGGGGGTTACGGGAACGGGAAAAACTCGCCCTTCTGCGCCTGGTTACCAATTCCCCCGGGGCTACCCAGCCAGACCCGGATACCCTGCCTCCCCGGGAGAGAACCCTCATCCGGCGGATTCTCACCCACCAAGTCAAAACCCACTATACCGCAGCGGAACGGTCCGGGTACCTGGCCCTCATAACTCAGCGCTGGGGAAACTGACCTCGCCATTCCTGATATCTAATTAATATAACGTTTTAATTTCATTTGTTGATACCTGCCCATCTGAAATAACCAAGTTTTTCTTGCCATTACCTAAATAACGTGCTATTCATAGGAGTTGGGGAGACATTTCATTCCTAACGCCACAGTTGCACGGACAACTTGGCAGTAAGGAGGGGATTATGGGGAGAAAATGGTTGTTTTGGTGCGGGATATTGGTCCTCATGGGGTTTGTCATCGGGTGTGGGGCCAAAAAAGAGGTAGTCAAATCGACATCGACTGCGGATGTTGATCTGGCCGCCGCTACCCCCGAAGAAGCCTCCGATGGCGAAAGGGAATTTCTGGAACAGGTCCTGACGAAGAAGGGCTACGATTTGGACCACCGGAGGCCCATCGTCATCCTGGTACACAAGCTGGACCGCAGATTGACGGTTTACAAGGGATTGACCCCGTTAAAGACCTATCCCATCGTCCTGGGCCGCAATCCCCGGGCCGACAAACTCGTGCAGGGGGACCTCTGCACCCCCGAGGGGGTCTATCAGGTGGTCACCAAATATCCCCACACCAGGTGGAGCAAGTTCATCCTGCTAAATTATCCCAATACCCAGAACTGGCTCAGGTTTTCCCGGGCCAAACAGGCCGGCAAAATTCCGCCCACCGCAGAAATCGGCGGGGCCATCGGCATCCACGGGACTGATGACGACCTCAAGAATATCTTGGGGGAAAACTGGACCTGGGGCTGCATCTCGCTGCGCAACAAGGACGTGGACGACATCTACCCCCTCATCGGTTCCGACACCGTGGTGGTCATCAAGAAATAACCGCCTTCCATCCGGCCCCATCCGGGTCTGAAATGGTCAGAACGGTTCTCCCGAACCGGTTCTGACCATTTTTTCTTCACCCCCAGCCTAAAACCTGTTTCAAGACCTCTTTTTGTCATTCCGAGCGCCTGCGCGGACCCTCTCTGTTCAAGCCGTTAGCCATGGGCGCGGCTTATCGTGGCGAGGTCAGGGAGGTCTTGAAATGACTTGTAAGCAGCATTTCTCCCAATTCCTTGCCCTCCCCCAATGCTCCGGACAGGGAGACGGCCACCGGCCTTAAGGTCTCTATCCCCCTAACCGGAACGGCCCCGGGAATGCTCCCGGGGCCGTTCCGGTTAGGATGTCCTTCTGCCGATCGGTCTACGGGACGTTCACGACGGCATACAGGGTCTTGCCCCGTCGTTTCAGGAGCAGCCGCACCGCACTGCCGCTCTTGGCCTTGCTAATGGCGGCGTTCAGGTCCTTGGTGTTCTGGACCACCTTGCCATCGACCTCCTCGATGAGGTCCCGGGGTTGGATGCCAGCCTCTGCCGCCGGACTGCCGGGTAGCACCTGGGTCACCACCACGCCGCTGGTCTCCCGTATCCGCAGCCGTTGTGCCAACGCCGGGTTCAGATCCTGCACTGCCATCCCCAGGCTGGCCTTGTCTCCTTCATCCTCTTCGCCGCCGGCCGCCTGGGCCAGCTGCTCCGGCTTCAACTCCCCCACGGTTACGGTCACAGTCTTTTCCTTGCCCTGCCGCAGGAACTTCATGGTGGCGCTGGTGCCTGGTGGGGTGGCGGCCACTATCCGGGGCAGTTCGTGCATTTCCTTGATGGCATGGCCATTGAAATCCACGATGATGTCACCCCGTTGGATGCCCGCCTTGGCCGCCGGGGTCTCGGGGTTGACATCCGCCACCAGGGCCCCCCGCGGTTCTTTTTCGCCAAAGGACTTGGCCAGTTCCGGCGTCACCACCTGCACCTGGATGCCCAGCATTCCCCGGGTCACCTTACCCTTCTCTTTCAGCTGCGGGATGATGGTCTTGGCCATGCTCGAAGGGATGGCAAAACCGATGCCCTGCCCCGAAGCCACGATGGCGGTGTTGATGCCGATGACCTCACCCTTGATATTGATGAGCGGTCCGCCGCTGTTCCCGGGATTGATGGAGGCATCGGTCTGTAAAAAGTCGTCATAGGGCCCGGCCCCGATCACCCTGCTCTTGGCGCTGATGATCCCCTGGGTGACCGTGCTGGACAGTCCGAAGGGGTTACCCACCGCCAGCACCCAGTCGCCCACCTGCATGGCATCGGAATCCCCCAGGGGCAGCACCGGCAACTCCCCGGTGGGATTGTCAATCTTGATGAGCGCCAGGTCCGTGGAGGGATCCCGCCCCTTGATCGTCCCGGTGAATTCCCGCCCGTCCGACAGCTTCACCTTGATCTTGTCGGCCCCGGCCACCACATGGTTGTTGGTGATGATAAAACCTTCTTTGTCGAAGATGAATCCCGACCCCAGACTGCGGCTCTTGAATTCCTTGGGCATCTCTCCGAAAAAACGCTCAAAAAAATCATGAAACGGATCATCGGGGCCGAAAGGACTCTGTCGGCCGCCGAATCCCCGGGGCATATTCGGCCGTTTCATTACCTTTTCGGTGTTGATGTTCACCACCGCCGGAGATACCTGTTTGGCCAGGGTGGCAAAGGTCTCCGGTACTGCTGCCCCCTGGGCCTCCCCCACCAGGCCGCCGGGGATCTGCCCCATCCCTAAGGCCAGCATAAGTGCGACCATGGTTGCATGCACTGCAAGTTTCATCTTCTTCATCTGCATATCTTCTCCTGCTCTCAGGGTTTGGCTTCCACTGCCCAACCAACGGGCAGCTTCAGATTGATCTCGGATTGTTTTCCCACCACCGTCAGGACCCAACCCTCCGGTGTCAGGTATTTCTGGGCGACCTTCTGAATATCCTGACGGCTGATGGCCCGGACGATTTCCGGATAACGCCAGGGATAATCCAATCCCAGCCCATACAGCTCCACGTAGGCCATGAGCCAGGCCCGCTTGGCGTTGGAATCCATCTTCATGGGGAGACTGCCGATGAGATAGCTCTTGGCATCCGCCAGTTCCTTTTCGGTCACCAATTCCTGCCGGACTCGGTCCAGTTCCCGGCGCACCTGTTCCAGGGCCTCGTTTCCCTGGGTATTTTTGGTTTCCAGGCTGATATCGAACGGCCCCGGCGCCACCCCCGGATCAAAGCTGCTGTGGATGCCATAGACCAACCCCCGGTTGTCCCGAATGTTGTCCATCAGGCGGGAGGCGAAACCGCCGCCCCCCAGAATGTAGTTCATCACCTGGAGGGCGTAAAAATCGGGGTTGTCCCGCGTGATGCCCACCTTCCCCAACACGATGTTCGCCTGGGTGATGTCCTTGTCGATGGCGATGGCCCGGCAGCCAGCCTCCTGCGGTAGGTTGGGCAGCTTTTGCGGCGGCAGTTCGCCCCCCTCCCACCCTCCGAAATACTCCTGCACCAAGGCCGCAGCCTCGGCCGGGGTCAAATCTCCCACCAGCGCCAGGATGGCGTTGTTGGGACGGTAGTAGGTCCGATGGAAGCCCTGCAGATCCTCCCGGGTAATGGCCGAGAGCCCCTCCGGCGTGCCGATGACCGGGTGCCAGTAGGGGAAGATGCCGTACAACGTCTTGCGAAAGGCCCGCTCCGCCACCACCCCGGGCTCGTCTTCATCGCTCTTCAACTGCCCCTTGAGGCGCTCCACCAGACGGCTGACCTCCTCCGGTCGGAACGTCGGGTTGAAGAGTACGTCCCGGAAGACCGCCATGGCCTTGGGAACATCCTTCTTCAACACTGTGAGGGACACCGTGGCAAAATCCTGCCCCCCTCCAGCGCCGAACTTCACCCCCAAGGAATCGAATGCTTCGGCGATTTGCTGCGCCGTCCGGGTTGCCGTGCCGCTGGCCAGCAGCCCCGCAGTGAGATTGGCCAGCCCCTCCTTACCCGCCGGTTCCTGCAGCACCCCGGCCTTGATCACCAGGTTCAGGGTCACCAGGGGGAGGGTCTTCTGTTCCGAGAACAGCCATACCAGGCCGTTAGCCAACACCTGCCGGTCTCCCAGGACCTTATTGCCCGGCGCCGCCAAGGCCGTGCTCACCCCCATCAGTAGGAGGAGGGCGGCCGCCATCCCTATGCTCTTCTTACCTGATCTGATCATGGCTCTTATACATACCGCCCTTGGGCTTGTCGGTCTTCAGGGGATGCAGGAGACCCACCGTCCGGTTGGTGGCCACCAGATATTTTTGGGCCACCCGCTGGACATCCTCCTTGGTCACCGCCCGGATGCCCGGGACAATCTCTTGAAGTTTGCGCCACCCGCCGATGGTTTCGTACCGTCCCAGGAGCATGCCCCGGTAAAACAGGGAGTCCTGCGCCATCACAAAGGCGGCCTCGGTCTGGTTTTTGGCCTTGGTCAGCTCTTCATCGCTGATGGGCGTCTCCCGGACCCGGGCCAGTTGCGCCTCCAGGGCCTTCTCCAGTTCCTCCACGGTCTTGCCGGGCAAAGGTTGCCCATACACGCTGAACAGCCCCGGGTTGGCCGTGGCCATTTCGTAATCGGCCCCCACCGACAAAGCCAACCGCTGTTCATACACCAGGTTGTGATAGAGCCGGGAGCTTTTTCCCTGGGACAGCACCAGCGACAACACCTCCAGGGCAAAGGCGTCCTTGTCGTTCAGGTTGGGGGCGTGGTAAGCCATGACCACGAAAGGTAATTGCGCTTCCCGGGTCAGCGTCAGGCGGCGCTCGCCCTGCTGGGGAGGCTCGAAAGGCCGGAACTCCGGTCGCGGCGGCCCCGGGGGGATCTTGCCGAAGGTGGCCTTGACCTGTTTTAAGACCGCCTGGGGCTCGATATCCCCCACCACCACCACGGTGGCGTTGTTGGGTTGATAAAATGTCCGGTAGTGGTTCAGTAAATCTTCCCGTTGCAGCTCCGCGATATCATGCATCCAGCCGATGATGGGCCACTGGTAGGAGTGGGCCTTAAATGCCGTAGCCACCGTCTCCTCCAACAGGGAGCCCACGGGATCGTCCTCCGTGCGCAGGCGTCGTTCCTCGATCACCACCTGCTTTTCCGTAGCGAACAGATCTTCCCCCACCTTGAGATGCCGCATCCGGTCCGCCTCCATCTCCAACCACAGGGCCAGACCGGTTTGGGGGCCGTTTTCGAAATAGGCGGTGTAATCCTTGGAGGTGAAGGCATTGTCGTTCCCCCCCATTTTCTGCACCGTGCGGGAGAAGATCTTGGGGCCGAATTTCTCCGTCCCCCGGAACATCAGGTGTTCGGTCAGGTGGGAAAGACCGGTTTTCCCCAGGACCTCATTGCGGGACCCCACTTTATACCAAACCTGCAAGGTGACCACCGGCGCCCGGGGCTCGGGCAGCAACAATACCTTCAGGCCGTTATCCAGGGTATATTCCTGCACTCGGCGGAAGAGATCGTTTTCCGCCGCCTGCAACCCGCTCCAGGCCAGCAGGAGCGCCATGACGAGCATGACACCCGTCGTCCATTTTTGTCGTTGTGTCATAGGGAAGGTATACAGCCGCCGGTGCCGAACTTCGGCGCCGGCCGAGAGATGGGGATGGTCCGCCTCGTTGGTCTTTTTTCTTACCATTCTAAACATAAACACCGGGATGCCCGGAGGCAACCAGGCAAGATACGAAGACCGTGAACTCAACAACTCATTGTTTAGTATAACACCTGACCTTACCCAACCCGGCGGATGCCTTGCAAAAAAAAACGGCTCTATAAGCGGCGCAGTCGCAAGAGCATGAGCACCAGGGCCATGCTCAGGGCCCCGCTCATGTCCAGGAGCACATCGTTGAGACTGCCGCTCCGGGTGGTGGTGAACAATTGCCGCCCTTCGTCCAGGAGCGATACCGTCAGGGTCAATCCCAGGGCCAGGGCCACCCCGGACAGGTCCCGCCAGGGCCATTGCTTCCAACAGGCCCGCAGCCAGACCGTCAGCAATCCCGCATAAGCCAGGAAATGGACGGCATGACGCAAAAATTTGTTGAGCCACCAGACCGGCACGGATGTGAGAAACGGGAGGTATTCGCGCAACCAGGCCAGCAGCCGGGAAGTGTGTTGGGACGACCCCAAATCCCCGGCCATCACCAAAATGGCCCCGCTCCAGACCACCGGCGGCAGCCAGATTAAGAGCCGTTCCCGGAAGCTGGCCGGCGATGTCGTAATGATCCCTGCCACTGCGGGTTTATGCCAGAATGGCATCGATAAAGGCCTCGGCCTCGAAGGGCCGCAAATCGTCCATCTGTTCCCCCACGCCGATGAAGCGTAGCGGCAGTCCCGTCTCCTGGACGATTCCCAGGACTACTCCGCCCTTGGCGGTACCGTCCAGTTTGGTGACGATCAACCCTGTGACCCCGATGGCCTGATGAAACAACCGGGCCTGGCTGATGGCGTTCTGACCGGTGGTGGCGTCCAGCACCAGATAGACTTCATGGGGCGCCCCGGCGATTTGCTTGGCGGCGGTGCGGGTGATCTTCTTCAGCTCTTCCATCAGGTTGACCTTGGTATGCAGCCGCCCGGCGGTATCGATATAAACCGTATCCACCCCCCGGGAGGCCGCGGCCGCCAGACCGTCATAGACCACCGCGGCGGGGTCGGCCCCGGTCTTTTGCCGGATCACCTCCACCCCGAGGCGCTCCCCCCAGATCTCCAGCTGCTCCACGGCCGCGGCCCGGAAGGTGTCCGCCGCCACCAGCAAGACCTGCTGCCCCGCGCCTTGGGACCGGTGGGCCAGTTTGGCGATGGTGGTGGTCTTGCCCACCCCGTTGACCCCGATGATCATCACCACCCGGGGCCGGTCCAGCGGCACTGGCGGCACCGGGATGGAAAGCATGGACACCATCTGGGCCCGCAGATGGTCCTTAAGACGGGCCGGGTCGGAGAGTTCCTTGCGTCTCACCTTTTGCCGGGTGACGTCAATGAGCGCCAGGGCCGTATCCACCCCGATGTCGGCGGTCACCAGGAGCTCCTCCAGCTCATCCAGGAGATCTTCGTCGATGACCTTTTTCCCCAGGAAAAGCCGGTCCAGCCGGGACGCCATGGCCTCCCGGGTCTTTCCCAGCCGCTCCCGCAGCCGCCGGAAGAGTCCTCGCCTCCGTTTCACTTCCTCGGGAACGTCGGCCGTCTCCTCATCTTCCAAAACTTCTGCCTCAGGCAGGGCGGCCTCAACTTCCGGAACAACTTCGGCTTCGGTCTCCGCCGGGAGCGGCTCCGGCTCGGCGGCGGACTCTTCCGCCAGGTCGGAAACCGCGTCCGCCTCCGGCGGCTCCTCCTCCGGGAGAGTATCCTCCTCCGACCTCTCCTGCGGCAGAGGTTCGGGAGCCTCTTCCCGTTCCCGCTTCTTCTTCTCTTTTTTCCGTTTAAACCAAGCGCTCATATCTTCTTAACAACCTGTTTCCCTCTGTTCCCTACCCTCAAGATCGACAGGGGCGGTCCTGCCGCCCCTGTCGATCTTGAGGGAACCCTGTGGGGTGGGGGGAGGGGCCAGGGGGGTGCGCCCCTCGAGCCTGTGGCTCCTGGCCCCCTCCCCGCCACTCCTGAACCCCCCGCCCTCACATGGTGATCCGGGAAAAATCCGCCATCTTCAGGAAGGTCTGGCTGATGCGCACCAACAGGGCCAGCCGGTTGGCCCGCACCCTGGGATCCTCCGCCATCACCAGCACGTCGTCGAAGAACCTGTCCACCGGCGCCTTCAAGTCGGCCAGGGCCTTGCAGACCTCCCGGTAGTTGCGTGCTGGCAGGGCCTGATTGACCCGCTGTTCCATCAGCTCGGCTGCGGCAAAAAGATCGCGCTCGGCCCCGGCCTCGAAGAGGGCCGTATCCACCGCCACCGCCTCGGCATCCCGGGAGATGTTGATCACCCGCTTAAAGGCCACCGCCAGGGCGGCGAAGTCCAGCCCCTGGCGCACCTCTTCCAGGGCCTGCACCTTGGCCAGGGCCTCCACCACGTCGGTGAACGCCGCGGACAGCACCGCCTCCACCACCGCAAAGCTGTTACCTTCGCCGGTGAGCATATGCTGAATGCGGGTGCGGAAAAACTCCAGCACCTCTTCCGCCGTCTGTTCCACCGGCTGGGTCAGCTTGTCTTTCAGGAGCGCCAGGGCAAACCCGATGGCCCCCGGCAGATCCAGATACATCTTGTGGGTGGCCAGGATATTGATAATGGCCAGAGCCTGACGCCGCAGGCCGTAGGGGTCGGCCGCGCCGGTGGGTTGCAGTCCCACCCCGAAGCAGCCGCAGATGGTGTCCAGCCGGTCCGCCATGCCCACCAGGGCCCCCACCAGGGTCTCGGGGATGACGTCCCCGGCATGACGGGGGAGGTAGTGGGCGAAGATGGCGTCGGCCACCTCCGGGGCCTCGCCGGACAGGCGGGCGTATTCCCGCCCCATGATGCCCTGCAGCACCGGAAATTCCCCCACCATACCGCTCACCAGGTCGGCCTTGCATAACGTCGCGGCCCGGCTCACCTGCTCCATCTTGGATGGCAGCAGATGCTCGGCCAGGTAGCGGGCCACTGACCGGAAGCGTTCCATCTTCTCATAACTGGTCCCCAACTTGGAGTGGAAGACCACTCCTTTCAGTTCCTCCACCCACTTGTCCAGCGGGACCTTCCGGTCCTCCTGGAAGAAGAACATGGCGTCGGACAGGCGGGCCCGCAGCACCTTTTCATGGCCCTGCTGCACCACCACGGGGTCCTTGGCCAGGGTGTTGTTCACCGCGATGAAGTGGGGGAGCAACTTGCCATCCGTCCCCCGCAAGGAGAAATAACGCTGGTGCTCCCGCATGGCGGTGATCAGCACCTCATCGGGCAGGGCCAGAAATTTATCTTCAAAATTCCCCACGGTTAGATTGGGGTATTCCACCAGAAAGGTATTTTCCTCCACCAGGGCCTCGTTGGGCACCACCTGGCCCCCCACTGCGGCTCCCGCCCCGGCCAGTTCACCCTCCAGTCTGGCCTTCCGGGCCGCCGGATCCACCAGGACCCGTGCCTCTTTCAAAGCCTCCATATAGGCCGTCGGCTCCGCCGAGGTCAAGCTGATGGGCCCCGGGGCCTGGAAGCGGTGGCCGTAGGAGGTGGCGCCGCTGGTAATATCCCCCACCGTGAAGGGCACCACTTCGGTCCCCCAGAGCGCCACGATCCAATGAATGGGCCGGGCGAAGGTGATGGCCAGCGACCCCCAACGCATGCTCTTGGGGAAGCTCAGGCCCAGGATCCAATCCGGCAGCCACTCCGCCAACCGCTCCTGGGTGGCCATCCCGGCGGCGTGCTTTTTCACCGCCACATAGGGTCCCCGCTCGGTCTCCACCACCGCCAGGTCGGAGACGCTCACCCCCTGGGCCCGGGCGAATCCCTGGGCCGCGGCGGTGGGCTGGCCGCCGGCGTCAAAGGCGACTGCCTTGGGAGGCCCCATGATCTCCTCCGTGCTCTCCGCCTGCCGCTCCGCCACCCCGGTGGCCATCAGGGCCAACCGCCGGGGGGTGCCATAGGTGGTCACCGCGCCATAGCCGATGCGCTCCTGCTCCAGCCGCTTGGCAAAACTTGCCTGCATCTCCGCCAGCACCGGGGGAATAAACCGGGCCGGGATCTCTTCCGTGCCGATCTCCAATAGTAATTCGCTCGCCATTTCAGACCTCGTTCCGAAGCCGTCAGCTGTCAGCGGTCAGCGGTCAGCTTTTTAAGCTCCTCTATATGCTTTTGCATTAGCCTTCTCTGCTCATCAGTGAAGCGTCCCCCGAAATCTCCTGTTATGATTTCGAGCTCTAAAAGACGTGATTCCCCCATAAGTTGATTCAGTCGGCTGACATCAGTCATAACCTTCTCGCCCTTTTCAGCCCACTTCCCCAGCTCGACTTCCATCGGTCCCACTTTGGCCTTGCCACTCTCTGATTGGACCAGGCGGTCTACCAGTGACGTGATCGGTTTTTTTAAAACGATAACTGCAACCATAGCGGCCATCGGCCATGAAATAACGATTTTCAGTATTTCCTTTAACAAATCCATGGCCAGGTCCCATGTGGGGAACTTTTTTTCAAAGTTGATAATGCATGTATCCCATTAACCTTATGGGTCTTCTTAAGCTGACAGCCGACAGCTATTTTTTCAACAACGGAAATCCCATCGCCTCCCGCTGCTTCAGATAGCCCTCGGCGCACTGCCGGGCCATCTGCCGCACTCTCCCGATGAGACGGCTGCGCTCCGCCACGCTGATGGCCCCCCGGGCGTCCAGCAGGTTGAAGGTATGGGAACATTTCAGGCAATAGTCATACGCCGGCAGCACCAATCCCTCGCCGACGATGCGGTGTGACTCCTTCTCATACTTCTCGAACAGGTCGAAGAGCATGCCCACGTCGGCCTGCTCGAAGTTGTAGGTGGAATACTCCACCTCCCCCCGGTGGTGAATATCCCCGTAGCGGATACCCTCCGTCCAGATCAAATCATAGACGTTGTCCACCCCCTGGAGGTACATGCTGATGCGCTCCGGGCCGTAGGTCAGCTCCACGCTGATGGGATGCAGATCGATGCCCCCGGCCTGCTGAAAGTAGGTGAACTGGGTGATCTCCATGCCGTCCAGCCAGACCTCCCAGCCCAAACCCCAGGCCCCCAGGGTGGGAGACTCCCAGTCGTCCTCCACGAACCGGATGTCATGGGCCAGGGGATCGATGCCCAGGGCCCGCAGGCTCTCCAGGTACTGCTCCTGCACGTCCAGGGGCGAAGGCTTCAATATGACCTGATATTGATAGTAGTGCTGCAACCGGTTGGGGTTCTCCCCGTAGCGGCCGTCGGTGGGCCGCCGGGAGGGCTCCACATAGGCCACGTTCCAGGGCTCCGGGCCCAACACCCGCAGCATGGTGGCCGGATTGAAGGTCCCGGCCCCCACCTCCAGGTCGTAGGGCTGCTGAATCACACACCCCCGATCCGCCCAGAACCGCTCCAGGGTCATCAACACATCCTGAAAATACATGGCTGCTCTCCATTCTATGGTTAGCGGGGGAGGGCCAGGGAGCCCGCTCCCTACCCTCCCCCGCGCCCCCTCCCCACCCGGTATGAGATGGGGGGCGGGCTGCCGGGAACCTGCGGCCCCCGGCTGACGCGTCTCTGGCGATTTTCCTACAAAATATCAAAAATTAATACCACTTACCCATGCGCCTGTCAAGTTATTCCTGATACCGGCATAACCCTAATCGGGGCCATAAGGATTTCCATACCTTGACAGCCCGGCGCCCAATCGCGATGGCCCCCGAATCCCCCCGTGACAGTGGCAGGCGGTTCTATTCGGTATTATATATTCTCCATAAGCGGATGACATGCACCCAACTCGCATGCCGGGTGCCCTTGCCGGAGATAACGACCTTATCAAGCTAAAGCTTATGCCCCCCCCACACAACGACCATAATCCTCCCGTTATGGGCGGCTCTAGAAAATTTAAAGCCCTGCGGTTTGTCGTCCTGCCGCTGGCAGTCTTCGTCTTGGCGAACGTGATCTTTTCCCTGACCGCCTTTAATCTCGATCTGCTCGTGGCGGCCATCATCAAGCTGATACACTCCGGGCGGATGTCCATGACCCCCTTTATGGAAGCCCGGGCCCGTCTGACCTGGGCCACCATGGTCCTGCTTTTCTATGCCACCTTGATAGCCGTCGGTGCCTTTTGCGTGGCCATCATGCGACGGTCCCTGACCGCCAAAGGAAAAGTGGCCTTCGTCATCGCCGGCGCCCTGTTGGCCCTGGCCGTCCTGGGACATATGGCCTATAGCGGACATTTCCGCACCGAATTCAGCTATATCTTCTTCTACACGTTCGACCCCCTGGCAGCCAGCCAACGCTATACCGCAAACCAATTGCTGGCCATCAAGGCCCTGGTCGGGGGGATCAACGTCCTGGTGGCCCTGGTGGCCATTTTGGCCCTGATCACCGGATGCTGCATATTATCGGAACATCAGGAACCCCATAAGTCGAAGCTCGACTCCCTGGCCGAAAAAATGCGCCAGTTAAAAATGTTCATCGGGATGGTGTCGACTTTGTTGGTGGCCGGGGTCTTACATACCGTCGCCTGGCTGCACTGGCCCGCCGCCCTGATTGCCAAGGATCCGTTAGCCAAGCCGGTGCTGGATTTTTCGGAAGCGATGGGCCTCTACTGGGGGGTGACCTTTTCGTTGCTCATCGCCACGTTTTACATCCCCGCGGCCTGGAGTCTGTGTAAAAGCGCTGAGTCTCTCCTGGCCGCGCATCCGGAGGAGATCCAGGGCCTGGAGGCGCAAGATTGGCTCCAGAAACATCACCTGACGTTATCCCCCCTGCAGCAGGTACCGCAAATGTTTGCCATTTTGGCACCCTTGCTGGCAGGGCCCCTGGGTGCCACTTTCGGAACATTCTCCGGCCTGTTTGTGGGCGGATAGAAAGTCGTTCCCCTCGTTCCTGCAGATCTGCATTAGTTCCCCCCTGCCCCTGGACTTGATGACCTTGACTTTCCCCCCCCGAATCTATACCCTCTTGTCAATCTCCACACGCCCCCGCCCCCCCCCGATGCGCCGGGCGGAAAGGATGCCAGCCGTGTTACACCCGGACGCCCCCCTCCAGGTCCTGCTGATCAACCCCGAAATGCCCGAATCTTTCTGGACCTTCCGTCAATTCTGCCGCCTGGGCGGCACCGAGGTCCTGCAGCCGCCCCTGGCGCTGATCACCGTGGCCGCCCTCCTGCCGCAACACTGGCGGTTCACCGTGGTGGACCTGAATCTTACCCCCCGGTCCGCCATCGATTGGGACGGAGCCGACCTGGTCATGCTCACCGGCATGTTGGTCCAACGCCCGGGCCTCCTGAGCCTGATCCGCGAGGCCAAGCGCCGGGGCAAGCCCGTGGCCGTGGGCGGCCCCTATGCCACCAGCCTCTCCCAGGAGGTATTAGACGCCGGTTGCGATTTCCTGATCCGGGGAGAAGGCGAAAACACCATCCCCCTCTTCTTGCAGGCCCTGGCCCGGGGAGATACCCGGGGCGTCTTCGAACACCCCGACAAGCCCGATCTGTCCACTTCCCCCATCCCCCGCTTCGACCTGCTCAAGATGCAGCAGTATAGCTGCATGTCGATCCAGACCTCCCGGGGATGCCCCTACGACTGTGATTTCTGCGACGTCATCAGCCTCTTCGGCCGCAAAGTCCGGCATAAATCTCCCGAGCAGGTCATCGCCGAACTGGAGACGCTCTTCCGCCTGGGATGGAATCGGAGCGTCTTTATCAGCGATGACAATTTCATCGGCCACAAAGCCTACGCCAAGGGTCTCCTGGCGCAGATGATCGCCTGGCACAAAGAGCGCCGCGAGCCCTTTTTCTTCTGGACCCAGACCTCCATCGACCTGGGCCAGGACCCGGAACTCATCGACCTGATGACCCTGGCCAACTTCAACTCGGTTTTCATCGGCATCGAAACTCCGGATGAACAGATCCTGGCGGATAATCGCAAGTACCAGAATATCCGCAACTCCCTGATGGATTCGGTGGCTAATATCCAGGCCAACGGCCTGGGAGTGGTGGGCAGCTTTATCCTCGGATTTGACGGCGAACAAGCCGGAGCCGGTGATCGGGTGGAGGCCTTTGTGGAGGCGGCCGATATCCCCGTGGTCATGCTCAACCTGTTGACGCCCCTCCCCAATACCCGCCTGTGGCAGCGATTGGAGCAGGAAGGCCGCCTCCGGCCGGAACGGCAGGACGAACCGCAGCGGTGTCATGATAACGTCGGCCAGCGACCGATCTTTCAACCCCTGCGGCCTGAAGCCGAACTGGTGGGGGAATATGTCCGGCTTTGGGACGAACTCTATGAGCCGGGACGTTTTTTAGCCCGGGTCTACCGCAACTTTCTGGCCATGCGGCCCACCCGGGCCGCCCAGGCCGCCAACGGCCACCACTCCCGCCCCGCCAAATCGTCTCGCCGCCGGGCCTCTCTCCGCCAGAAGGCACAGGATGCCATCTCGCTGGGCCGGTTGTGCTGGCGCCTGGGCGTCGTGGCGTCCTGCCGCTGGCAATTCTGGCGCCAGTTGATCGGCATCCGCCGCCGCAACCCCAGCCGCCTGATCAACTATCTGGTCTGTCTGGGCATGGGGGATGATCTATTCCGCCTGCGGGATCTGATCCGACAAAACCTGACCGCCGGTAGTTGCGGCTGAACCCCTCAGTCCAAAATCTCCTCCCGCCGGGAGAGCTTCTTTATCTCTTCTTCGCGGACCGCAGCTTCCTTCCCCTGGAGCAGGAGGTCCAAGACCGGGAGCAACTGGACCGCCGTGGCCTGGTTGGGCCGCAACACGTAGTCGGCCCCGGCGCCATACAGCTCCATGGCCCGGGACGGTCTCTCCGCAGTGACGATCACCTTGGCCTGGGGGGCCAGATCCCTGATCTGGCTGAGCAGCTTTTCGTTGTCGGTGCCCACCAGGATGTCGTCGGTGATGGTGGAGATTATCACCTTGGCGTGCTTCAGGTTGGCATGATGCAGTGTCGGCAGGTTGCTGATGTCACCGTACACCACCTTTACCCCGCCCTTTCTAAGCCCTTGGTAGACCTCAGGATTAAAATCAACCACCACCAGCTTGTCCCTCAACTGCGGTTTGGCATCTTCGATTTCGGCCAGAAAGGCGCTGGCCACCCGGTAAAACCCCAACAATGCTATGTCCTTCGCCTCCTCCTCCTGGGCCTCCTCCCGAGGCTCGCCCAGAGGTTTGATCCCCAGGGCCATCACCCCGCGCCGCAGCCATCCCGTCAACTCCTGGCTATACTTGATCATATAGGTGGAAGCAACGGAGGTCATGACGAACACAAAGATTATCAATGTCATCAGATCCGGTCCGATATGCTGGTAGTCGGATTTCCTGCCGATGGTGGCGATGACCAGCGCGAATTCGCTCAGCTGCGAGAGATTGATCGCGGTCAGGAGACTGATCCGGAGGCCGTTTTTCAGGCCGTACAGGAGGGGAACGATCACCAGAAACCGGGTCGCCACCAGAAACACCGCCACCAGGGCCGCCAGACCCAACAGCCCGGGACTCTGGAACGGATTGGGGATCACCATCCCCAGGGCGACGAAAAATAGCGTGATGAAAAAATCCCGAATGTTGATAATCTTGCCGATGATATCCAGGCTATACGGGAAAGTGGAGATGGCCACCCCGGCAATCAGGGCCCCCATCTCCATCGATAAATCAAGATAATCCGCACTCCCCGCCACCAGGAAACACCATCCCAGCGAGGCCACCAACACCAGCTCCGGGCGTTTGGCGATGCGGGTGAACAGGTATCCCAACCCATACTTGCTCACCAACAGGCTGACCGCCACCAACCCGGCGCCTTTGGCGAACGACCCCAGAATCACCCAAACCTGGGGATCGGCCAGGTTGGGTTGTAGCCCCAACAGTACGATGGCCCACAGGTCCTGGAAGACCAACACCCCCAGCGTGAGCCTCCCCGCCAGGGTGTCCAACTCGAATTTTTCATATAGGAGCTTCACCACGATGGTGGTGCTGCTCAGGGCCAGACAGGCGGCCAGATAGTACCCGTCATAGGGTCCCCCCAGAACCGGGGTGCCCAAAATCTCAATTTTGACCGGCGCCGTTCCCCCCAGGCTGAATCCCAACAGCAAAAAGAACCCCAGGCCCAGGGCAGTGCATAGCACAAATTGCAGAATGCCCGTAATGATCAGAGACTTACCGGACTCCTTGGTCTTTTTCAGGTCCAGTTCGAGCCCGATCATGAACAACAAAAGGATCAGGCCGATTTCCGCAATGGTCTCGATGTCGCCCTTGTTCGTGATCCAGGCAAATCCGATTTGCGGTCCCACCACCACCCCGGCCGCAATATAGGCTAAGATCAGCGGTTGCTTGAGCCAGGCAGCCAGGGAGGCCAGGACCGTGGCGGCCAGGATGCTGATACTGATCCCTGCGAGCAGACCGTGTTCCCCGGACCCTTCCCCGGCCCAGGCCACCCCAGGTTCACCGCCCAGGCCCCACAAGGTCAGAAATCCTGCCAGTTGTACGGCTCGCACACCCACTGTCGACACCTCTTCCGTCTCCTTTCCCCCGCTGTCACGGGCAGGTACTGATGCGGCCCAGGCATCCTCTCGGGGTTATCTCCTCCCCCCCTGACGGCCTCCCCTCCCGGGTCTACCCGCCGGCGCCCGGTGACGTAATCAGATAATCCCGCGCCTCCCCCACCGTAAACAGCGACCCGGTAATGACAATCAGATCGTCCTCCCCGGCCCGGGCCCGCGCCGTCTCAATGGCCGTCGGTAAATCGGGGATCACCATGACCTCTCCGGCGAACCCCGCCGCCCGTTGCGCCAGCTCCTCCGGCGTGGCGGCCCGGCTGTACTCCGGCCGGGAAAACACGGCCACGTCGGCCAGGGGCAGAAGCTTCGTGAGGATCCCTTCAATCTCCTTGTCCGCCATGATGCCCAGCACCAGGATCAGCCGCCGGTAGGTCAGAGTGTGCTTCAGGGTTTCGGCCAGCACCGTGGCGGCCGCCGGGTTGTGGGCCCCATCCAGGATGATGCGGGGATGGTGGTCAACCAGCTCCAGGCGCCCCGGCCACCGCACCTCCTGCAACCCCTGGCGGATGGCCGCCTCCGGAATATCCATCCCCGCCTGCTGCAGGAGTTCCACCACCGCCAGGGCCACCGCCGCATTCCGGTACTGGTGCCGCCCCAGGAGGTTCATCCGTAACCCCTCCCTTCGGCCCTTCAAGCCCCGGTAGCCGAAACGCCCCTCACCGTAACCGGAGGTTCGAAAATCCTCTCCCCCCACCAAAATCGGTGCGCCCAGCTCGGCGCAGGTCCGGCGGAAGAGTCCCAATACCCCCTTCTGAGTGGCATAGGTCACCAGGGAGACCCCGGCCTTGATAATCCCTGCCTTCTCCCCCGCGATGGTGATGATCCCCCGCCCCAGGTAGTCTTCATGGTCCCGGGAAATGTTGGTGATCACCGTCACCAGGGGACTGACGATATTGGTGGCGTCCAGCCGCCCTCCCATGCCCGTCTCCAGGATCACCGGATCGGCTCCCACCCGGGCGAAATAGTCGAAGGCCATGGCCGTGACAAATTCGAAGAAGGTCGGCAGCTCGGCCTCATCCACCACCGCCCGCACCCGGTTGATGAGGGTCAGCACCTCGGCATCGTCGATATCCGCATCCCGCCACCGGAAGCGTTCATTAAATTTCACCAGGTGCGGGGAGCTATAGAAACCCACGGGATATCCCGCCCGGGTCAGTATGGCCGAAAGCATGGCAGCCACCGAGCCCTTGCCGTTGGTCCCAGCGATGTGAATGCCGCGTCGGCCCTGGTGGGGATTGCCCAAACCCGCCAACAAGCGCTCCGTTGACGACAGACCGAATTTGATGCCGAACTTCTGAAGATCATAAACCCACGCCAAGGCCTCGGCCAGCGTGGGCAAAGGTGGTAAGCCCATACGCTAATCCTCGGAGCGGCGCCTAGACGCCACCCATCCGCATGCAAGGTCTCAGGTGGCCCCCGACTCCTCCCCCAACCCGGACGCCACCGTCTCTTCCATGAACGTCAATAACGCCTCCAGTTTGGCCTGACGCGCCGGGATGTCTTCCCCGGCTTCGACCCAGCTCTCCAGGAGGGCGCAGCCCAGACTCAGGTCCGCCGCCGCGGTGTAGCCCACTGCCGGCACCTGGGTCAACAACTCCCGGGCGCGGCCCATCAACCCGGCGCCGGGGCTGTGCACCAGCCGCCAGGCCAGGTACGAGAGGCGCATATAATTGTACGGCCGGGGACTCAGCCGCCAGCCCACCACCGCCAGCTCCCCATCGGGGCAGAGGAGGAGATGCTCCGGAGTGAAGGCCGTATGGGCCAACAAGGTGACCCCGGGGGCGAAGTGGATGCTGGTGGTGTCCTCCACGCGCCCCCTCCACTCCGACCACAGCCGGGCGGGGATCTCCCCGGAGGCGGTCAGGACCTCCCCGGCCCTCCGCACCACCTCCCGGGTCCAGTCATAACTCTGCACCGCCTCCCGCCGGCGTTGCGCCAGCCCGCCATCTTGGGCTCCCAGACCGGTGGGCAGAAGGGCCCGACGCCCTCCCGCAGCCTCCCCGGCCAACTCCCGTTCATGCAGCCGCCCCGTCAGGGTGCGAAACATCCCTGCCAACGGGAGACTGCGGAACACCGCCGCCATCCTGCCCGCCAGCTCATACACCCGACCATGCACTGCCGGGTCCAGATCACCGGCCGTGCTCAAGGGCACCCCGGGAATGAAGGGATACAGCAGATAGGCGCCTGGTTCTGCATCCAGCACCCGGGGATAACGAAACGGCGGATACAGGTGTGGCAAGGTGCGCAACAAATCCACCGGTGCGGGCCCGGCTCCGGCCCCGATCTTCAACACCACATCTTCCCCGGCCGCAGACAGGCACCGCCAGGCCCTTTCACCCAGGGGCGTAATGGCCGTGAGCTGCAGACTTTGGGTTACTTCGGGTCCCATTAACGCCATCAGGGCCTCTTTTCTTTCCTTCACGTTGGCGAAAAGTGTATTCCGCCCCCGCCCCCGGTGTCAATCTTTCTGGGACCGGGAGCCGTCGATTCGATACCCCCCGGGAGGCCTTGCCCCCATCAGTCGCAAACAGAGGTCTGAGGGCGCCGGCCCCCTCCTCACCTATTTCTGAGTCCTCCTCCGGTTTACATTTCCCGTCCAGGTATTATAATGGTCTGTAACATTAACCTGCGGAGAGTGTGATATGCGTTCTTGTGGCCTCGGGATGCTCATCGCCTGCCTGCTGTTTGTGGTGGCCTGCACCTCGCCCCGTCCCGTTCTCTACCCCAACGAACGGCTGCAGGAGGTGGGGCAGGACGTCGCCCAACGGGACATTGACGACTGCCTGCGCCAGGCGGCTGCCGCCGGACTGTCCTCCCGCCCGGAGGGCAAGGTCGCCGGCTCCACCGCGGTGGGCGCCGCCACCGGCGCTGCGGTGGGGGCCGCCACCGGCGCGGTGTGGGGCAGCGCTGGCCGCGGCGCCGCCGCTGGTGCCGCCGGGGGCGGCACTGCCGGCCTCATTCGGGGCCTCTTCCGCTCCGACGACCTGGATCCGGTGCAAAAACGCTTCGTGGAAGAGTGCCTACGCCAAAAAGGCTACAACCCCATCGGCTGGCGATGACACAAGCTAGGGGGCGGGAACTGGGCTCCCTGCCCCCAGCTCTCCCGCCCCACCCTGACAAGAACGTGGGCGCGGGAAGCCTTGGCTTCCCACGCCCACTATTGCTTTCCGGGGTGGAGCGAGGGCTTTAGGGAGGAAGCAGGCGCCTCGACCCCTGGCCACTTCCCAAAACCATCATCCGTACTTCCCGGTGATATAATCCTCGGTCCGGGAATCCTGCGGCCGCGTGAAAATGTGGCTGGTCAGCCCAAACTCCACCAGCTCTCCCAGGAGCATGAACCCCGTATCGTCGGAGACCCGGGCCGCCTGCTGCATATTGTGCGTCACAATGATGATGGTGTAGGTCTTCTTGAGCTCCGTCATCAGTTCTTCCAGTTGCAGCGTGGCCAGGGGATCCAGGGCGGAACACGGTTCGTCCATCAACAGGATCTCCGGCTCCACTGCCAGCAGCCGGGCGATGCAGAGCCGTTGCTGCTGCTCCTCCGTCAGCCCCAAGGCCGATTGCGACAACCGGTCCTTCACCTCATCCCACATGTGCACCGCCTCCAGACTGCGCCCCAGAATCTCTTCCAGTTCTCTCTTCTTGGGCCTTCCGTGCAGGGTGGGGCCGTAAATGATGTTCTCATAGATGGACAACGGAAAGGGGTTGGGCCGTTGGAAGACCATCCCCACCTTCTTGCGCAACCGGATGAGATTGGTGTCCTTGCGGTAGATGTCCTCGCCATCCACCAGCACCTTGCCGGTCACCGAAACGCCCTCGATCAGGTCGTTCATCCGGTTCAAAACCCGCAGCAAAGTGGACTTGCCGCACCCCGACGGCCCGATCAAGGCGGTAATGCGATGCTTCAGAAAAGACACGCTGATGTCCAACAGAGCGTGAAACTGACCATAGTACAGGTCCAAATGGCGAATGACGATGCTTTCTTTTGTCATGTCTCTATATTGCGAACTGTCCGGGGCCAGGGGTCAAAGGCCCATCCCTCCTGACGGATTCCCCTTCGATCAGCCAAACCGCCCCGAGATATAGTCATCGGTCCGTCTGTCCCGGGGCACCATGAAGACCTCCGGGGTCACCCCGTATTCGATCAATTCGCCCATCAGTAAAAAGGCCACCTTATCCGACACCCGGGCGATCTGTTTGGTGTTGTTGCTCACCAATACGATGGTGAAGTCCTGCTTCAAGGCCGTCAGAGTCTCCTCGATGCGGGCGGTGGAGATGGGATCCAGGCCACTGGTGGGCTCATCCAGCAGGATGACCTCGGGCTTCATGGCCAGGGTGCGCGCCAGGCACAGACGCTGCTGCTGCCCCCCGGACAGATTCAACCCCGAGGTCTGCAACCGGTCCTTCACTTCCTCCCACAACTGCGCCGACCTCAAGGCTTCTTCCACCAGGACGTCCAGTTCGGCCTTGGATTTCCTGCCGTGCAGACGCGGGGCAAAGGCCAGATTTTCATAGATGGAACGCGGCAGCGCAATGGGTTTGGCAAAGACCATCCCCACCCGCCGCCGTAAGGCGTCGATATCACACTCCGGGGCCAGGATGTTTTCCCCGTCCAGGAGCACCGTCCCATTCACCCGGCCACCGGGGGTAAGGTCGCACATCCGGTTGAGCACCCGCATCAAGGTGGACTTGCCGCTCTTGGCGGGACCCATCAGCCCCAGGATCTCCCCCTGCCGAATATCCAGGCTGATGGACTTCAAGGCCTGGAAATTCCCATACCAGAATGACAGTTCCGTGATCTGGATCTTCCGCGGTTCCATACCCGATTGGCTGCCCTAGGAATACTTCCGGATAAATCGCTGCATCAGACTGTAGGCGGTGACATTGATGAGCAGAATGGAGATCATCAAAATGGCGGCAGTGCCATAGGCATTGGGCATGGACAAGCCCTCCCGGGCCAAAATGTAGAAGTGCACCGCCATGCTCCGCCCGGAATCGAAGAGGGTCATGGGCGTCCGCAACGACGCCCCGGCCGTGAACAGCACCACCGCCGTCTCCCCGATGGAGCGGCCGATGGACAGCACGATGCCTGTCATGATGCCGGGAATGGCGCCAGGCAGCACCACCCGGGTGATGGTCTGCCACTTGCCCAACCCCAGGGAATAACACACCGAGCGGTACTCCGGCGGCACCGCCTTGATGGCCTCCTCACTGGTACGGATGATGGTGGGCAGAATCATGATGGCCAGGGACAACCCCCCCGACAAAATGCACCACCCCATCTTCATCTTCAACACGAAGAGCACGAAGCCAAACAGTCCCAGGATGATGGACGGCACCCCGGCGAGGCACTCCGACCCGAACCGGATCACCCGGGTAATCCAACTCTCCCGGGTATATTCGGTGAGATACATGGCCGTTCCCACCCCCAGGGGCGAAGCCACCGCCAGGGCCACCAGGGTCAGGTAGACGGTGGTCACCAGGGTGGGGAAGATGCCCCCACCGCGCCCCATGTCCTCGATGTCCGAGCTTAAAAAGCTCAGGGTCACCTGGGGCAAGCCCTTCACCGACACGAAGGCGATAATGAAAATAAGCACAATCAGGGTCAGGCCGGTGAGGCTCCACAGGCCGGCCTTGACCAGCCGTTGGGTCAGGTTCGGATCCAGGCGCATCGCGTTCTATTTCCCCCGGGCGATGACCGTGGCCAACGTGTTGAGAATCATGATGATGCAGAACAGCACGATGCCGGTGGCGAACAGGGCCTCCCGGTGCGCCCCGGAGGCATACCCCAACTCCAGGGCGATGTTACTGGTCAGGGTGCGCACCGGGTCCAGGATGGAGATGGGGATCTTCAGGGCGTTCCCGGCCACCATGATCACCGCCATGGTCTCTCCCACGGCCCGCCCCATCCCCAAAATAATCCCCGTGATAATCCCGGAGCGGGCCGCCGGCAACACCAGCTTGCGGACCGTCTGCCAGTGGGTCGCCCCCAAAGCGATGGATCCCTCCTTGTACAGCAGGGGCACCGCGTTGATGGCGTCGATGGAAATGCTGATCACCGTGGGCAGGATCATAATCCCCAGGATCAGGGAGGCCGCCAGCAGAGACAGACCCGGCCCCCCCAGATAATTCCGAATCAAAGGCACCAACAGGATGACCCCCAAAAAGCCATAGACCACGGACGGAATGCCGGCCAGCAATTCGATGGTGGGCTTGAGGATGCGGGTCAGTCGGGGAGGCGAAAACTCCGACAGGACGATGGCGCAGGCCAGCGCCAACGGCACCCCGAAGATCATGGCCCCCATGGTCACATACAGCGACGAGACGATCATGGCGAAGATGCCGAATCGCCCCCGGGTCGGCGCCCAATGCGAGGAAAAAATGAAGTTATCCCAGCCGGCTCTCAAAATGATGGGGAAACCCTCCAGGAAAATGAAGATTGTGATCAGCAGGAGCGACCCGATGGCCGACAGGGCCAATAACAGGAGCACCTTCTCAATGAGCTTCTCTTTTCCCATGTGCCTGTTTCCGGTCTCCCTCACCGGGGTGGAACCGGCGGTAAACTATGCCGGTGGATCATATCCTAATTCGCCCCCACCAGTCCCTCCGTCTCCAGGAGGAGCTGCCCTTTGCGGCTCAGGGTGAAAGCGAAAAAGGGTTTGACCTGGCCCTCCGGGACCTCCCGGGTGATGAACAAAAATCGCCGGGTTAACCGGTAATTATTATTCTTTATCTGGATGGCGGTGGGTTTCACCCCATCGATGGCCAGGGCCTTCACCTGCCGGTTCACCAAACCGCAGGAAATATAGCCGATGGCATGGGGGTCGGTGGCCACGATCTCCCGCACCGCCCCGTTGGAATCCTGCACCAAAGCCGCCGGGGTGATCTCCTTTTTGGCCATCACCAAATCCTCAAAGGCCGTCCGGGTGCCGGAGCCTTCCTCGCGGGTGATGACATGCATGCCATGGGCCTTGAACCCCAACTCCGCCCAATCAGTGATCCTGCCCCTGAAGATACGCTGCAGATCGGTCAGGGTCAGATCCTCCACCGGACAATCCGGGTGCACGATGATGGCGATGCCATCCCAGGCGATGGTCGTTTCACACAACACCTTCTCCGCCGGAACCAACTCCCGGGATGAGGCCCCGATATCTGCGGCCCCCTGCTGCACCGCCAGGATGCCGGCGCTGGAGCCGCCCCCCTGCACATTGATCTGGATCTCGGGGTGCTCGTGCATATAGACCTCCGCCAATTTTTCGGCAAAGGGCTGCACCGAAGTGGATCCGGCAATGGTCAGGCTATGGCCCGAGGCGTCATGCTTGCCGCAACCGCCGGCGCCCAGACCGGCAAAACTCGCCCAAACCCCCAGCCAGACCAAAAACCACCAGCGCTTGGGTCTCATCTTAATGGAATTCTTCGTCCAGATAATCCAGGGTGGCCTTCTGGTGCCGGATAATCTGTCCCTTGACCATGAACACCACCATTTCGCAAATATGGACGGCATGGTCCCCGATCCGTTCCAAAAATTTGGTGACCATGAAGGTACGCATGATATTGTTCATGATGCCCAGCTCCTGACCGTACATCCGGCTGACCGCATCCCAGATGTTGGCTTTGTAGAGCCGGTCGATACCCTTATCCCGACGGGCCGTGGCCAGGGCCAGGTCGATGTCCCAGTCAATAAAGGCCTTGAGACTGTCACGCAGGATATCCTGCACCTGTTGGGCCATGGTCAGGGGCGCCTCCAGATCCATCGCCCCCTTCGATTCCCGCAGCAGTTCCAGACTATACCGGCAGATATTCACCGCCAGGTCCCCGATCCGCTCCAGGGTGGTGGTGATCTTCATGGCCGTGGTGATGAAGCGCAGGTCGGTGGCCGTGGGTTGATACAGGGCGATCATGGTGAGACACAACTCGTCCACCTCCACCTCCAGGGCGTTGACCTGCTGGTCCCCGGCGATAACCTCCAACGCCGGCCCCTCTTCCCCACTCTCCAGGGTGCTGGAAGCCTTGGCGATGGCGGCAATGACCAACTCGCCCAGGGCCAGTATCCGACGGCGCAAGTTCTCCAGCTCGCTTTCAAATTTTCTGCTTAGGTGCCTGCCGCTCATGCCCCATCCTTCCCCCACCGGGGTTCTGGTCCCTTGCCGGATTCCCCGGCTCATCACCGGCCAATCAAACACTTATCATATTCTAACAGAAAGAAAATGCAATTGAAATCCCGGGGCGCCGCCAGACCTTTCCCCAAGATGGCCAACTCCCTTAAAGATGATGTATAATTATTCTGGTGGAAATCCCTGCGGCAGCTTGGCGGCTGGCCACAAATCCCGGCGGTAACGATATTCATACAAAAAACTATCTTGGTTCTCACATCTTCAGGCCAGAATATGTCAATGAACGGTTAAATCTCGATGTGGAGACTCATCTATGGCCAAAGAACATATCTTGGTGGTGGAAGATGAAGAAGACATTTTGGAATTGGTGCGCTACAACCTCCAAAAAGAGGGGTATCGCCTCACCGGGGTGCATACCGGGGAGGAGGCCCTGAAAACCGCCCGCACCGCCTTCCCGGACCTCATCCTGCTGGACCTGATGCTTCCCGGAGTAGATGGCCTGGAGGTCTGCCGAACCCTGAAACAGGACCCCAAAACGCAACATATCCCCATCATCATGGTCAGCGCCAAAGGCGAGGAGGCCGATATCGTCACCGGTCTGGAATTGGGGGCGGCTGACTATATTACCAAGCCCTTCGGGCCCCGGGTCCTCATCGCCCGGGTGCGGGCCGTCCTGCGTCGGCGGGAGGCCACCCCGTTGACCGAATCCTCCCCCCTCACCATCCATGACCTGTTCATTCATCCCGGCCGCCACGAGGTCCTGGTCCAGGGCCACCCCGTCGAACTCACGGTGACCGAGTTCCGCCTCCTGCACATGCTGGCGCGCCGCCCGGGCTGGGTCTTTACCCGCACCCAAATCGTCAACGGTGTCCACGGCGATGACTACCCGGTCTCCGACCGGTCGGTGGATGTCCAGATCGTGGGACTCCGGAAAAAGTTGGGAGTTTGTGGAGAATACGTGGAAACCGTCCGCGGCGTCGGCTACCGCTTTAAGGAATAACCCCATGCGCCGACGGCGATTGATCTGGCAGCTCTATCCCCCCTTTCTGCTCATCGCCCTCATCTCCCTGATCCTGGTCACCTGGCACGTCTCCCGGTCCTGGGAGAACCTCTATTTGGAAAAATTCACCCGGGACCTGGAGGTCCGCATCCGGGTGCTGGAAAACCAGGTCACTCCCTTGCTGACCGACGGTGATGCCGCTGCCGTCGACCGCCTCCTGAAATTCCTCGGCCCCCTGACCAACACCCGCTATACCCTCATCCTGCCCAATGGTCAGGTGCTGGCCGATTCCGAGCGCGAATCGGACCAACTGGACAACCACGCCGACCGACCCGAGATCCAGGAGGCCCTGAGAGCAGGTTTTGGCACCTCGCGGCGGCTTAGTTATACCCTGGGAGAAAAGATGATCTATGCCGCCCGGCCTCTGATCCCCCAGGATGAAGTGGTCGGGGTGCTGCGGGCCGCGGTGCCGGTGACCTTCGTCGATCAGACCTTGCACCGGATCTATCTGCAGATCGCCGGCGGCGGGCTGCTCATCGTGCTGGTGACCGCGGTCCTCAGCCTGGTCCTGATCCACCGCCTCAGCCAACCCTTGGAGGAAATCAAACGGGGCGCCGAACGTCTGGCCGCGGGAGATCTGAGCGCCAAACTCTCGGTTCCCCCCACCGATGAGCTGGGAAGCCTGGCTGAGGCCCTCAACCACATGGCGGCCCAACTCGATGACCGGTTTCGCACCATCCTGCGGCAACGCCAGGAACAGGAAGCCATTCTTTCCAGCATGGTGGAGGGCGTCATCGCCGTGGACAACCACGACCACCTCATCACCCTGAACAAGGCCGGGGGGCGCCTGCTCCAGGTCGATCCCCAGGCGGTGCAGAACCTCAGCCTGCCGGAGGTCATTCGCAACAAAGACCTGCAGCGTTTCCTGGCTCAAACCCGCACCGCGGTCCGCCCCATGGAAGGCGAAATCGTCCTGCCGGTCTCCGGAGACCGGTTCATCCAGGTTCACGGCAGCACCCTGAGAGACCCGCAAGGGCAGTCCATCGGCGTCTTGCTGGTCTTAAACGACGTCACCCGGCTGCGCCGCTTGGAGCGAGTCCGCCGCGACTTCGTGGCCAATGTCTCCCATGAGTTGCGCACCCCCATCACCTCCATCAAGGGCTTTGTGGAAACCCTGCTGGGCGGAGCCCTGGCGGAACCGGAAAATGCCGTGGGGTTCCTGAAGATCATCGCCCGCCAGGCTGACCGCCTCAATCAAATCATCGAAGATCTCTTGACCCTCTCCCGGATCGAGCAGGAAGAAGATGAAGGCAAGGTCGCCTTGAAATCCGAACGCCTCCGGCCGGTCCTCCTGGCGGCCGTCCAAGTCAGCGAGATGCGCGCCGCAGATAAGCACATCAAACTTGTCCTGGAATGCCCCCCCGACCTGCAGGTACCCATGAATGCCCCGCTCTTGGAAGGGGCCCTGGTGAACCTGATTGACAATGCCGTGAAATACAGCCCTGCCGACAGCACCGTCACCATCGACACCGAAGTCGCCCCCGAAAAGGTCGTCATCCGGGTGCAGGATCAGGGCCGGGGCATCTCGCCCCAACACCTGCCCCGCCTCTTCGAGCGCTTCTACCGCGTCGACCCCAGCCGCAGCCGCAAGATGGGCGGCACCGGACTGGGGCTGGCCATCGTCAAACACATCGCCCAGGCCCACGGCGGCTGGGTGTCCGTGGACAGTCAACTGGAGCAGGGCAGCGTCTTCGCCATCCATCTGCCCTCCCCGGCTGACTGATGATCATGGTGGCACTCCGACCGGGAAGGGCCGGGACCCACCATGCCACGCCCTCTCGCTCCCCGATGTCTTCCGGGACCTTTCTTCCTTGCCCCCATCATCTAACATAAATTTAATAATCATCTAAACATCCCCGAATCCGCCTCCTGTACCTTTAAGAACAACCTTGAAGAGTTGGCGTCTCCACACATATCCCCCATCAGCCGGGAAAGCCGTCTACAGGCACATTTTCCATCACCCCGAAATCTCCGGAGGAGGATAAAAGGCAGAACCGGGTTCCTGGTCGCCACAAGACTGACCTCGCAACGGCTCGATTAGCAAAGCGTTGCCCCAACCAGTTGGCGCCATGCGGCACAGGGGATAACCGTGGCTAATGGGATGATTATTTTATGAAATATGAAAATCATACCTGACGCTAACCGCTTTCTAACATTTTGGTAATAATTTAATGTCAAAAGGAGAATGCGAATGAAAAAACTTGCCACGCTGTTCACCCTGCTCTGCGGACTTGTATTACTGGCCGCCCCGGTGTGGGCCGCGCTCACCATCAACGGTGCCGGCGCCTCTTTCCCCTACCCGGCCTATGCCAAATGGGCCCACCAATACCATGAGCTCCATAAAGTCAAAATCAACTATCAATCCATCGGCTCCGGCGGCGGCATCGCCCAGATCAAGGCCAAAACGGTGGACTTCGGCGGCTCCGATGACCCCCTAAAGGTCGAAGACCTCGACAAGAGCGGCCTGGTGCAATTCCCCACGCTCATCGGCGGCATCGTCCCCATCATCAATATCAAGGGCGTCACTTCCGGCCAACTCCAGTTGACCCCCGAAGTATTGAATGATATCTTCCTGAAAAAGATCACCAAGTGGAATGATCCCGCCATCGCTAAAATTAACCCCAATGTGAAACTCCCCGACCAGGCCATCACCATCGTCCATCGCTCCGATGGTTCCGGGACCACCTGGATCTTTACCAATTACCTGAGCAAGGTCTCGAAGGAGTGGAAAGAAAAGGTCGGGAATAACAAGTCCGTCTCCTGGCCCACCGGCGTTGGCGCCAAGGGGAACGAAGGCGTGGCCAATAACGTCAAACAGGTGGACGGCGCCATCGGCTATGTGGAATATGCCTACGCCGCCATCAACAAGATTCCCTTTGCCAAACTGGCCAACGCCGCCGGCAAATATGTCGATCCGGGCATGGAGAGCTTTTCCGCTGCCGCCGCAGCCGCCGATTGGAAAAACGCCCCCGGCTTTTACATGGTCCTCACCAACCAGCCCGGAGAAAAATCCTGGCCCATCGTGGGCGCCACCTTCATCCTGGTCCATAAGGACCAGATGGATGGCGACAAGGCCAAGACCATGCTGAAGTTCTTCGACTGGTGCTTCAAGCACGGTGACAAAGTCGCCGAAGAGCTGCACTACGTCCCCATTCCCGACTCCGTCGTCGAACTCATTCAGACCGCCTGGTCCAAGAACATCAGGCTCATGGAGCGCACCGGCTATAAACCCCTCTGGCCCTAAAACACTAGAGGTCCTGGTTTCCCCTCAGAACGGAGAGAACCGCACCCATGCTTCCGCCTGAAACCGCCTCTGCCGCGGTTAACTACCCAGCCCCGCGGCCGAGGCACCTCCAGGCCGATGCCATCTTTAAGGGGTTGACCGTCATCGGGGCCATCATCGTGCCCGTCATCATGGCGGGAATCGTATGGGAATTGCTGGCGGGCTCCTTACCGGCCCTCCAGAAATTCGGCGTGCGGTTCTTCTTCACCGAGGCCTGGAATCCCGTCACCCAAAATTTCGGGGCCGCCAGCAGTATTTACGGCACCATCGTCTCCACCGCCATTGCCATGATGCTGGCGGTCCCCATGAGCCTGGTCATTGCCCTGTTCCTGGTGGAGTTGGCCCCCCCTTGGCTCAGCAAGGTGGTGGGCACCATGATCGAGTTGCTGGCCGCCATCCCCAGCATCATTTATGGGATGTGGGGGCTCTTCATCTTCGCCCCCTTCATGTCCAAATACGTGCAACCCTTTCTGGGCGACACCCTTGGCTTCCTGCCGCTGTTCCAAGGCCCCCCCCTGGGTATTGGCATGCTGACTGCCGGCATCATCCTGGCGTTCATGATTCTCCCCTTTATTACCGCCATCTGTCGCGACGTCTTCGCCCTCGTGCCCCCCGTGATGAAGGAGTCAGGATACGGCATCGGCGCCACCACGTGGGAGGTAACCTACAAGGTGACTATCCCGTACGGGGCCGTCGGCGTTTTGGGGGCGGTATTTTTGGGATTGGGACGAGCCCTGGGGGAAACCATGGCGGTCACCTTCGTCATCGGCAATACTCACCGCATCTCCGCCTCCTTTTTTGCACCGGGCAACAGCATCGCCTCCTGCCTGGCCAATGAATTCGCCGAGGCCACCGAACCGACCTACGTCAGCTCCCTCATCGCCCTGGGATTGGTGTTATTCGTCTTTACCTTCGTCGTGCAGGTCGTCTCCCAGATGCTCCTGCGCCGCATGTATCGCAGCTGGAGCCTGAAGATTTGATTCCCCGACCCTATACTGGACGCCGTATCACGAATTTGCTGGTCAACGTCATCTCTGTCACGGCCGCAGTTATGGGTATCCTTATCCTCATCTGGATCACTTATATGGTGATCTATCGGGGACTGGCCGCCATCAATCTGGATTTCTTTACCAAGCTTCCCACTCCTCCGATGATGCCGGGTGGCGGTTTGGCCAATGCCATTCTGGGCACTCTGGTTATGACTGTTCTGGCCACCCTCATCGCTGTGCCCATCGGCCTGCTGGGTGGCATCTGCCTGGGAGAGTTCGGGCAGCAATCCCGAGTGGCCGAAGTGTGTCGCTTTGCCGCCAATGTGCTCATCGGCATGCCCTCTATTATTATAGGGATCTTCGTCTATGGCCTCTTGGTGATCACCATGGGGAACTTTTCCGGTTGGGCCGGTGCCGTGGCCCTGGCCATCATCATGCTCCCGGTGGTGGCTCGCACGACCGAAGATATGCTTCGCATGGTCCCCGATCCTTTGAGGGAATCGGCCCTGGCCATGGGAGCCCCCCGCTGGAAGGTCACCCTGTCCATCGTCTTTCGCGCCGCCAAATCCGGTATAATCACCGGGGTCTTACTGGGTGTGGCCCGGGTCAGTGGCGAAACTGCGCCCCTCTTGTTCACCGCCTTGAATAGCCCCTACATGATCAGCTCTCTCAGCCAGCCTACCCCCAATCTCACCGTTACCATCTTCAATTACGCCATGAGTCCCTATGAAGACTGGCAACAATTGGCGTGGGGAGCCTCCCTATTGATCACCGTTAGTGTCTTGGCGCTGACTCTCCTGGCAAGATTTACCTTCGGAGAACAAAAGCGATGAATACCGTACAAACCCCCGATAACCCCGTTGCCCCTCCATTGGCCATCAAATCACTCGAGATCGCTGAACTGACCTCGGCGCCGTCTCCGAAAACCACCAGCAAGATAGTTGCCCACCACCTTGACTTTTTCTATGGCGAACACCAGGCTCTGTTTGATAACAATTTGGAAGTCGCCACGAATCGGGTGACCGCCATCATCGGCCCGTCCGGCTGCGGTAAATCCACACATATCCGCGTATACAATCGTGTCTTTCAGATGTATCGGGACCAACGGGCCACCGGCGAGGTCCTCCTGGATGGGCAGAATATCCTGGAGTCCGGCACCGACCTGTTGGAGCTCCGCCGGCGGGTGGGAATGATCTTCCAAAAACCCACCCCCTTTCCCATGAGCATCTTTGACAATATCGCCTTCGGCCTGAAGCTCCACTACCGCATGACCAAAAGGGAAACCTCCGACCGGGTGGAGGACGCCCTGCGCAAGGCTGCCATCTGGGACGAAGTGAAGGATGTTTTACATAAACCCGGCACTGCCCTCTCCGGGGGCCAGCAGCAGCGCCTGTGTATCGCCCGGGCCATCGTGGTGGAGCCGGAGGTGCTCCTCATGGACGAACCCTGCTCCGCCATTGACCCCATCGCCACCAATAAGATCGAAGAACTGATCAATGTCTTGAAAGAAATGTATACAATTGTTATTGTAACTCATAACATGCAGCAGGCAGCCCGGGTCTCCGATTTCACTGCCTTCTTCTTCGAAGGCCGGATCATCGAATTCGGCACCACCAAACAGATCTTTACCAACCCCGTCCATCGGCAGACGGAGGAATATATCACCGGTCGTTTCGGTTAATGCCCGAGGTCACCCCATGACTCGCCCCCTGCAAAGGGAAATCGACAGCCTTAAAAAGAAGCTCCTGTCCTTCAGCGCCATCGTGGAAGATAACGTACGCTTGGCCATCAATGCCCTGGTGCGCCGCGACACCGCCCTGGCCACTGAAGTCATCGACTCCGATGACGAAGTCGATAAGTTGGAAGTCGAGATCGAAGAGGACTGCCTCAAGATGCTGGCCCTGCACCAGCCGGTGGCCAAGGACCTGCGCTTCATTATCGCCGTCTTCAATATCAACAACGACCTGGAACGCATCGGCGATCTGGCGGTCAACATTGCCGAACGGGCCCTGTCCCTGGCGGCCTGCGCCGCCGTGGACGTCTCCTTCGACTTCCCGGCCATGTCGGAAAAGGTCCTGACCATGCTCAAGAAGAGCCTGGATTCCCTCATGCAACTCAACCCAGAGCTGGCCCGGGAGGTCTGCGACGGCGACGAGGAAGTGGACGTCATCAACCGCCAGATGCACTCCCGGGTGCAGGAACGCATCCGCAAGTATCCGGAACGCCTCGACTGCCTCCTGCTCTTCCCGGCCATCTCCAGCGACCTGGAACGCATTGCCGACCACGCCACCAACATTGCCGAAGAGGTCATCTACCTCACCCAAGGCGAAATCGTCCGCCATCGCCAGGATAAACCCCGGCTTACAGTGATCAACCCTCACCGCAAGAGAGAATAACCCGATCCCCCCCCACCACTGGCTCCAGCGCTGGGTGGGTTCGCTGCGCCCCCTTCTTTCATCCCCTGTCTGTCAATTTTTTGACTATTTTAAATCATCTATTATATCATTGAGTTATGGTCAACGGCCCTGACGTGATGCCGGCATGACTACGCCATTGCCTTGCCACGATAGATACAACCCGCCTGCCCACATCTTCCTGGCCTGACCACCCTGTCAGAAGATTGACTACACCTGTCCTGCGATTTTCGCTCCCCCCCAGACGCTGCCAGTGAAAATTTCCTGTGATTTCCAGGAATTTTTTGCCTTGTCGATTGTGGCAGGGTCTCTAATCCTAAGAATTCATTACGGTTGCCGTTTGGCTTGGGTTTTGCAAATCACTCCTGCAAATCTCTTTCACAGAAACTTCGCACGAACTATTACACGATGGTGACTCCCATGGAATGGCACAAGCTTAGCCTGTTGATAACGGGCGGCACCGGCTCCTTTGGTAAAAAATTCGTCGAATTTGCGCTGCAAAAACTGCAGCCCCGCCGTCTTATCATCTTTAGCCGCGATGAAGTCAAGCAGTTAGAGATGCGCCAAACCTTCCCGGATTCCGGCGACTCTCCCCTACGATATTTCATTGGGGACGTTCGGGACAAAGACAGGCTTTACCGAGCTTTTCGGGGGGTAGATGTCGTCGTCCATGCCGCGGCCCTAAAGCAGGTTCCCACCGCCGAATACAACCCCTTGGAGGTCATTCATACTAACATCACCGGCTCGGCCAATATTATCGACGCTGCCATTGACCGGGGAGTGAAGAAAGTCATTGCCCTCAGTACGGACAAGGCGGCCAATCCCATTAATCTCTATGGTGCCACTAAGCTCTGCGCCGACAAACTCTTTATTTCCGCTTGTGTTTATGCCGGCCCCAGCCATACCCGCTTCAGTGTCGTCCGCTACGGCAACGTTGTCGGCAGCCGGGGTAGCGTCATTCCCCTGTTTCTGAAGCAGCGGTCCCAAGGAGTCATTCCCATCACCGACCCGCGCATGACCCGGTTCTGGATTACCCTGGATCAGGCCGTGGAATTCGTGCACCTTTGCCTCTCCACCATGCAGGGCGGAGAAATTTTTATCCCCAAGCTCCCCAGTATGCGTATCACAGACCTGGCCAGTTCCATTGCTCCTGACTGTTATCAGAAAATCGTCGGCATCCGCCCGGGTGAGAAGCTCCACGAAGTGCTCTTGACCGAGGATGAGGCCCGGCGCACCCTGGAATTTGACGACTACTACGTGGTTCAACCGGGTCCCGTCTTGCGACAATGGAGCAACGGCCATTTACCTTCCGGTCACCTGGTGCCGGAGGGATTTCAGTATCGCAGTGATACTAATGAAATGTGGCTGGGAGTGGAAGCGCTGCGGGAAATGCTGGGATTTGAAGAGCCATCCGTCTATCGACCAAAATTAGCGGCTGGATAATTCTCAACAGCCCAAAGGCGTTTTGCAGATAAAAAGCAAAAAAATCCCCCGAGGATGAAGCATCGTCGCCCCAAACCCTTTTTAAGCCTCATTCTCTGTTCTGCAAAGTTCGCCATCAACCGGATCTCAAGGGACGTCAGATATACGGTACAATCATGGCTAAGCCTCGAACCACTCACCGCAAGGAACGCGCCGTCGCCTTCGTGGTGGCCCGCCTGAATTCCTCCCGCCTGCCCCATAAGCATTTTCGGGGCATCGGCGGCAAGCCCCTCCTTTCCTGGATCATTTCCCGGCTCCGCCAGTGTCGGGAGGTGGAGGAGACGGTCATCGCCACCGTGGCCGAACCAGTCAACCAGTCCCTGTTGGACTTTGCCCGGCAAGAGCAGGTGGGCTGCTTCTGGTACGAGGGGAAGGTTGACGAAGTCACCACCCGCTTACGAAAGGCTGCGGAACACTTCCAGGCCGACCTCTGCGTCCTGATCAGCGGCGATTGTCCCCTCATCTCCCCCGTGGCAATCGATTCCATGATCCGGAAGCTACGTCATCATCCGGAGGGCGAGGTCATCAGGATTCCCCGAGATCAACATGGGCAGCCGGCGGCCCTGGAAGGCGTCGGTGTCGCTCGCCTCCGGGCCTGGCAGCGGGCCGATGACCTCTCGGATCGTCCTGAATTAAAGGAGCACCTGTTCCCGATTATCCGACTCCGGCCTGAACTTTTTCAAGCCGTGAGTTGCCCCATGCCGGCCAAGCTTTATGCCCCTCCCCACCGGCTGTCCGTGGACACCTTTGCGGACTTGGAGTTCATGAACCGGGTGTGGGAGGTCTTGACCACCCAGGGCAAGCCCTTTGCACTGCCGGAAGTCTTGGAACTGTTGCAGGAGCGACCGGAACTCCGCCGGCTCAATGCGCATGTGCATCAGCGAGGTCTCAAAGAAGCCGTGCATCCGGTCCTGTTCCTGGTGGACGCGGGGTCCCGATTCGGTTACGGCCACCTGATCCGCTGCCAGGAGTTGGGGCTCCAGGTAGTGGAACGCCTGGGATGGCCGGTGACCTTTCTGGTGGATGATCAGCGGGCTGTCCAGCTTCTCAGGGAGCGGGGCTTGCCGGTTGTTTGGGGCGCCTGGGAGCGTCCGCCGCAGCCGGCCCCCAACGGTCAGTCGGATGCGGATATACAGGATCTGACCACCCGGCACCATCTGCTGGTGGTGGACATCTCTCCCCGGGAGGTGACTCCCGGCTGGCGGCAGCGGCTCGCCTCCCATGCCCCGGTGGTGGTTCTGGATAGGGCCCAGGAGTGGAGCCGGGAGGCGGATGTTATAGTTTTCCCGGGGGTTACCGCTCCGGAAACGACCACCGGGGAGAACTTTTTCGGATCTAATCCTCGGGAACGGGAAAACTCACATCACGTTCAGATCTTCGCAGGCCTGGACCATGTCATTTTACGCCGGGAGATTCGGGAGCTTGCCTCTGAGTCCCTCCCCAAAGAGCTGGATATCCTGGCTTACCTGCATCACCCGCATCAACGGGAACTATTAAAAAGTTTCGCTGCTCACCACAATTTCAAGATTCACCTGATCAACGGCTTCGACCCTGATTTCCCAAGGTTATTGGCTGAGTCAAAGATATTTATCAGTGGTTTTGGCTACAGCTTTTATGAAGCCCTGGCCTTACAAACCTACCCGGTTACCTTGCCCTATTCGCCGCTTCACAGAGAGGAGGCGCAGTTATTTTACCGGCGTCTGGGGATTACGCCGGCCATCGTTGGCGAAGATGGCACCATGGATCGGTTCTCCCCCCTTTGGTATACAGAAAACAACCTTAAAGTGGCAATACCGGATGGAACTGCCAACATTGTGAAAGTAATATCCGATCTCTTGTAAAGAGAGAATCGGTTGACTCTCTAAAATTAATGCTATCGATTGAAGATATTGAGAGATTTATCGTATGAATGTAACTTTTGTGGCCGAGGTTTCGAGTAATCACAACAGGGACCTGACTCGTTCCATGCAGTTTATTGATAAAGCTGCAGAAATCGGCTGCCAGGCAGTCAAGTTCCAACTCTTTAAGGTCGATCAGCTTTTCTCCTCTGAGATTTTAAGTAGAAGCCCCCAACACCGAAAGCGGCAGGCCTGGGAGCTGCCCGCAGAGTTTCTCCCGATTTTATCGGCCCAGTGCCGGGCATTGGGGCTTAAGTTTGGGTGTACGCCCTTCTACTTGGAAGGGGTGGAAGAGCTTTTCCCCTTTGTGGATTTTTATAAGATCGCCTCCTATGAATTGCTATGGACAGATCTTCTCATCCAGTGCGCTCAAACCGACAAAGAGGTTGTTCTGTCTACCGGCATGGCCACCATGACCGAGATAGAGATGGCCATCGAGACTCTCCGCCAGGCTGGTTGTAAAAATCTCACCTTGTTACATTGCGTGTCGGGTTATCCTGCCCCCCCTGAGGATTGCAACCTCTCAGCCCTGGCGACTATGCGGCGGAGGTTTGGTTATCCTCTAGGCTGGTCCGACCACAGCGTCAACCCCGGAGTGATTTACCGTGCGGTCCATCACTGGGAAGCCTCGGTGGTGGAGTTTCATCTGGACCTCGAGGGTTCGGGAGAAGAATATCATACCGGGCATTGCTGGTTGCCCGATCAGATCAGAACCGTCATATCTGCAATACAAACCGGTTTCCAAGCCGATGGGGACGGGAAGAAGACCCCGAGGCGCAGTGAACTGGCAGATCGGGAATGGCGGGCCGATCCCATCGATGGCTTGCGGCCGACTATGACCGTCCGACAGAGATGGGAACATGGAGATGCCGCCGGCAGTCATTCCCCGGCCTGAAGCATCGGGTTGGGGGTCCAACGGGAGATAATGCTCATTCCGAGACAAGGGAGAGGGGAACTTTGCAAAGCCAAGAGATGACCGGCCAGGTTCTCAGTTGGCAGAACCATATGGGGCCGATTCTGGATGAAGTGCCAGGCTACTCCATCATCCAATGCCAGGTCTGCGGCTTCAACCATGCCGTCCCCCTGCCCACCCCGGAGGAGTTGGAAGGAATGTACCGCCAGGAATATTACACCCAGGATAAACCCCTCTATCTGGAACGCCACCGGGAGGACCTGGAGTGGTGGAACCTGGTGTATCAGGAACGCTATGAAGCCTTTGAAGCGCTTCTGCCCCCGACCCGGCGTCGCCTCCTGGATGTGGGTTCCGGTCCCGGTTTCTTTCTGCTCCAGGGGCAGCGGCGCGGCTGGCACACCCTGGGCATCGAACCTGCCGCCCAGGCCGCGGCCCATAGCCGGGAGCTGGGCCTCAGGATCATCGAGGAGTTTCTCTCCGAGGAGACGGCCCGGCAACTCAGTCCTTTTGATGTGGTGCATATGAGCGACGTACTGGAACATATCCCCGACCCCAGGGGAATGCTGGAGATGGTGCGAGACCTGGTGGCACCGGGTGGTTTACTCTGCGTGGTGGTGCCCAATGACTACAATCCCTTCCAGGAAGCCGCGCGTACCGTCTCCGGGTTTCAGCCTTGGTGGGTAAGGCCCCCGCACCACCTCAACTATTTTGATTTCTGGTCATTACGGGTTCTTATGCAATCCATGGGCTTTGCGGTGGTGCTGTCTGAGGCCACCTTCCCCATCGATCTCTTTTTGCTCATGGGGGACAACTACGTGGGCAATGACCCACTGGGGCGGCAGTGCCATGGCAAGCGCAAGACCTTGGAGCAAAATCTGGCTCGGGCCGGACTGACGGGCCTGAAACGCCAGCTCTATACGGCCCTGGCCTCCCTGGGGATCGGCCGGGAAGTGGTCATGGTCGGGCAGAAGGTCTTGGAGTAATCGGAGGCTTCCGGTCGGGATTGCCCCCCGAGGGCAAGTCCCGAGCACCCATTTTATTTATCCATATTGGCCAAGGTTATCGCACAATCTGGTGGAATTGCTCATTCAAGAAAGTCTTTGGGAGATTCCTGCTATTAATTTGTGGAGCAACCAGCTATGAGAGAGGAAGATATTCGTCCAGATAATTTGATCCGTGAAAATATCAAATTACATAAAGAAGATATACAGGCTTTATTGATACATAAAAATAAATTCAGGGAAATATCCTGCCCTGCATGTGACTCCAAAAATTATAGAAATGTATTTATAAAAAAGGAATTTACTTTTGTTATATGTAGTAATTGTGAAACGATATTTATTAATCCAAGACCAACCCCAGAAATATTAGCAGATTATTACGCAACTTCAAAAAGCATAACTTTTTGGAATGATAAAATATTCCCTGCTTCCGAAGAAGCTCGGCGAACTAATATTTTTGCACCCCGAGCCCAAAAGGTTGTTGAAATATGCAAAAAACATATGGTTGCACCGAAAACTCTTGTTGATGTCGGAGCCGGATTCGGAACATTTTGCGCTGAAATAAATTCGTTATCTTTTTTTGATAGGGTTATTGCTATTGAGCCATCGCATGCTTTAGCAGAGACCTGTCGCAATAAAGGCCTCGATGTAATCGAGAAGTCAATTGAAAATGTTAACGATAGCGAAATAGGAGCTGCAAGCGTTATTACCAACTTTGAATTAATTGAACATCTTTATTGTCCTGGGGATTTTCTGCTATCTTGTAGTAAATTATTACCCAAAGGAGGAATTCTAATTATAACCACGCCGAATATTAAAGGATTCGATTTGCTTATCTTACGTGAATTGTCCGATAATATTGGGGGGCCTAATCATTTAAATTATTTTCATCCCGAGTCTCTCCGCAAACTTTTATCAAAATGCAATTTTGAAGTAATTGATGCAGAAACTCCCGGCATGCTTGATGCAGAGTTGGTGAGGAAAAAAATCATCTCGGGAGATTTAGATATTTCAAACAACCCGTTTCTGAACCGTGTTCTTATTGAGTCATGGGAAACTACTGGTAAAGCATTTCAACGTTTTCTGGCTGATAATAAATTATCTTCACATCTTTGGATTGTTGCCAGAAAAGTGTAATTTTTGGCAACGGATAGATCCAAACAACTCCTGTTAAGCATTAAAGTATTTCCGGTTCGGTCTATACGCTGCTTATTGATTTTTTATTCCTGCTCATGGGGAAATGCCATGCCTCAAGCAATAAGGGAAAGCCGATGACAGTTCAGGAAGACTATTGCTGCCGTATCTGCTGCTCCACGCAGTACACCCATTACTGTCACATTAAGGACGAGACTACGCGGAACACCGGCCTGGAGTTCGACTACGTCCGCTGTGCCGGCTGCAGCACCCTGTCCCTGTTTCCTCTGCCTACCCTTGAGCAGTTGACGAAAGCCAACGAGACGCTGCTCGGCATTACCCGGCCAGGTTCGTCTTTTGACAAACGTTACTTGCCCGAGTTCCGCGATATCCTCCGGAATGATTACCTCTTGACCTTCGCAGATCTGGGGGTCGAAATAACCCCGCCCTTCCCGGGCGCCAACTGCCTGGATTTCGGCTGCGCCGTGGGGTCCCTATTGGATTTAATGGCGGAGGCCGGCTGGGAGACTTACGGTATCGATGTTTCCAGGCAACTAACCGACCTGGCCGACAAGCAGCGCCATCGCATTCACGTGGGGAAGATCGACACCCTCCCGGCCGATTGGGGTCCCTTTGACCTGGTGGTCACCATTGAAGTCCTGGAACACCTTCCTGATCCCCGGGAAGTGCTTACCAAACTGGTGGAGCTCCTCAAACCCGGCGGTATCATTATCACCGAAACTCCCCAGGTCGGGTTGCTGTCCGAATTATACGGCGACAAGTGGCGGGTTCTGGTAGGGCCGGATCACATCCACCTGATGACTCAGGCCACCCAATTCCGTCTGCTGAGCGAGCTCAATTGCCGCATCGAACGTTGGATTTCCTTCGGCAGCGGCTGTACCACCGGCCTGACCCCACCCCATATTAAAAAGGCCTTTGATGACTTGGTCAAACGGCTTGGCCTCGGTGATTTCCTGGCCATTAAGGCCGTTAAAGGGGACCGGGAATGGCCCCTGGCAGAAGGACAAAGCCAGTGACCAAGGTGATTTTTGGAGGCGCCTATGGCATTCGCAGTCAGGGGGATGATGCCGCCCTGCTGGCCTTGGTCCAAAGTCTGCGACAACGTACCGATTCCTTCGAAGGTGTGATTATCGCTCGACATGGCCGGGATGACCACTATAACTCATATGGACTCAGGACCTTGGCAAACTTTGAGTACGACAGAAAAGCCGACAGTCTGGGTAAATGGTTTTATGGCTTTAACTATAGTGATGATCGCCACCATCTGGACCGACTTTGCAAGGAGATTGGCAGCAGTGACATCCTGGTCTACGGAGCCGGCAACGCCATGAACGACACCAACATCGACCTCTTGCGCGGACCCGTTCCCTATATGGCCATCTTGATATTGATGGCCAAAATGACCGGAACCCCGGTAATGTTGTTCGGCATCTCCATCGGTCCGCTGACCAGCGCCTACGGCCAGAATCTATCCCGCTTGATCGTAAATCTAGCCGAGGTGGTCACGGTTCGTGACCGGCAGAGCTGCACTGCGCTTCGCCGGCTTAACTATCAGGGCAATTTTTTCCGACTACCAGATCCCGTCCTGGGTTTAAGACTGCCCCCGGCGGAAGCTGCCCAGGCCATTCCTGCCTGGCGCCAAGCCCATGCCCGGTCCCGCCGGGTCTTTGCGGTATCGGTGCGTAACGTCACATCCCCCCATACGCACAAACCCCATCACTACTTGGCAGCCATGGCCGCGACCTGTGATCTCCTGGTCTCTCGCCACCAAGCCACTTTACTGTTCATTCCCCAGTGCACCTATCAATACGGCTATCCCCAGGAAGATGATCGGCAGGTAGCACGTCTGATCGTGGATCGGATGCGCCAGAGGGAACATGCCGTTCTGGTGGAAGAAGACCTGACCGTGGAGCAATGCCTAAGTCTTTACCATCAGGCCGATCTAGTCTTGGGCACCCGTCTCCATGCCAACGTGTTTGCCGCCATGCACGGTGTGCCCGCCGTTGCCGTCAGCTACCACCACAAGGTCCGGGAATTTATGCAGTGGCTGGGCTGCGGCCATCTATCCGTGTCCCTGAGGAACTTGGATCCTTCGACCATTCTGGCGAAGGCGGACCAGGCTCTGGCGGACCGGGATCGGCTCTCCCAAGCCATCCTCGCCAGGGTGGCTACAGCTAGACAGGAAATCGAAGGATATGCAGACCTGGCTTGGGACCTTATCACTATAAAAAGTCATTCTCCTGGGGACCTTGCCGCTCTCCATGCCCTGAAAGACGTGGTCGGTGCACCGATCTGAAGGGCTCCCACTTCCCCAACATACCGGAGCGGAGGATAACATACCGTGAAGATCCTTTTCTTTATTACCTCATTGCCGGAAGATGAACTGCCCAAGAGACAATTCCCCTTGGGGGTGGGCTATGTGGCGGCTTACCTGGAACAACATCTATCGGATATCCAGGTGATCTTGAGCGCCGATCCGGGGGATATTTTCACCGAGAAACCAGATCTGTTAGGAATCAGTTCGGTTTCCCAATGCTTCCCCCAGGCCCTGACCGTGGCCGAGGCGGTAAAACGGGAGCTTCAGATCCCGATAATCCTGGGCGGCTATCACATCAGCACCCTGCCCCACCGGTTGCCGACCGATGTGGATGTCGGTGTCATCGGTGAAGGTGAACGGCCGATGCTAGCGTTAGTGAAGCACTTACAACAAAAACAGTCCTTCGACTCGGAGGCATTAGGCGCCATCGGAGGCATCTGTTTCCGTGATCGGCGGGGGAAGATTGTAATTACCGAGCCTACCGAACCCATCCATCTTATCGATACCCTGCCCTTCCCCAAACGGAACATCCGCAGAGGGGCCCAAAATATTTATCTGTTCACCTCCCGAGGTTGCATCAACCGTTGTAAATTCTGTGCCTCCACCCGACATTGGCGGAAATTCAGAAGGCATAGCGCCTCCTATATCATACGGGAGCTGAAGTATTTGATTCGAACCTATGAAGCAACCAGTATCTTCTTGCTGGATGATCTCTTCTTTGCTGATAAAAAAAGAATTTTTGAACTCGCCCGTCTCATGGAAAGCGAAAATCTCGTGGGCCGACTGAAGTTCCACGGGTTCATCTCCTCCAATCTGGCCACCCGGGAGCTGCTGGAAACCGCCCGGCACCTGGGTTTTCAGTCCATCAGGTTCGGGGCCGAAACCGGCTCCGACCGCCTGCTGAAACAGATGAAAGGCAAGTGGGCCTCGGTGGCGCATCACCAACGCTGCATCGACTTGTGCCAGCAACTGGGTCTGGAAGTTCGAGCCTCTTTCATGTTCGGCGCCCCGGGGGAGACTGCCGCCGACCTTGAACTCACCTATCAATTTTTAAAGCGCAACGCCGGGGTGCTCCACATCGATGGATTTTATCTGACCACTGCAATACCTGGAACCCCTTATTGGCGGCTGGCATTTAAAAAAGGACTGGTGAGCGACGACATGGATTGGAGTCGACTGAACCTGGATATTATGAAAGAACAGAGTTTTAACTTTCATAAAGCCATTTATTTGAATGAAGAAAATATGCCTATTTCTAATTTGATAAATCACATAAGAAGATTTCAAGACGAATTCTTATTTCGCAACTAAAGATAAATTTAAACTTCACTTATTTTTTGGTTTATCTTTCATGAAATGGACTTTAATGAAACAACTATTCATAATCCCATCACTTGTCAGAATAGGCCCGGCATGAACCATCTCCGCCCCCACCAGGTTTTTGACAAGGTTGAGGAAGCCGACCGCTTGGCCGTCATTTGCCTTCCTCAGCGCAATTCTCTGACCTCCATGTTGGAACGGGCCATCCTCGTGTCCCTCCTTAAAATTACTAAACCCCTCCAGATCTTTGAGTTCGGCACCTATTTCGGGGAGACGACCTTGATTTTAGCGGCAAACTCCAAGGCCCAGGTCTATTCCCTGGATCTGGATCAAGACCACCTCGAACAGATGGCGGACAAACTGGATGAATTTGAGATGGCCAATGTCCGGAGACGGTTACCCGCCAGACTGGCTTTTCAGGGAACCCCATACGAGACCCATATCAAAACCCTTCTGGGCGATTCCACCGCGTTCGATCTTTCCCCTTTTTACCAAAAAATGGATTTCATTTTAATTGACGGCGGCCACCAACTTGGGGTGGTGACAAGCGATACTCAACAGGCCTTCCACCTGCTGCATCCCGGTCGTCTCCAATGCATCGTTTGGCATGACTATGGCAATCCACATTATCAAATAACAGATTACTTGGATGATCTTTCTCATGAATTGCAATTATTTCATGTTATTGATACTACCTTTGTGTTTTACTTAAATAACGGATACTCAAACTTGTTCACTTGAAACCATTTAGACGACTAGCCTCAATAATAATCAAATGGATCGTCTTAGGAGAAGGATTATGGAACTTGCCAAGCAGTATCGGGGGCCTCAAGAACTCGGCACCAGTCTCATGGAGTTACGTGAATTAGCCTGCCGGTTGAGGCAGATGGCCTTGCAGACCATCTTTGATGGCGGCAGCGGCCATCCGGGTGGTTCCCTATCCGCCGCGGATTTGGTGGCCGGTCTGTACTTCCATGAATTACGACTGGACCCGGAAAATCCCCACTGGCCCGATCGGGACCGTTTTATCCTTTCCAAGGGCCATGCCTGTCCGATTCTTTATGCCGCCCTGGCTCTGCGCGGGTTCTTTGCCCTGGATCTCCTCAAGACCCTCCGGCGCACTGGGAGTATCCTCCAGGGGCATCCGGATATGTTGAAAACCCCGGGGGTGGAGATCAATACCGGCTCCCTGGGGTTGGGAATCTCCTCCGGGGTGGGGATGGCCTTGGGCTTGCGCCAACAGGGGAAATCGGCGCGGGTTTATGTGCTCATGGGAGACGGAGAACAGAATGAAGGCTCGGTTTGGGAGGCCGCCATGTTCAGTGCTCACCATAGGCTGGATAACTTGGTGGGCATCATCGATTGCAACAAGATCCAGGCGGAAAACTTCACCGCCCAAATCATGAACCTGGAACCACTCGCCGACAAGTGGCGCAGTTTCGGCTGGCATGTCCGGGACATCGACGGACATGACCTGGACCAGATCCTGGATGCGTTTCGGGAAGCCCGCCACATGGCCGGGAAACCCACCTGCATCATTGCCCACACCATAAAAGGCAAGGGCGTCTCCTTCATGGAAAACCAACCCCAATGGCATGGCAGCGCCGCACCCAACGCCGGGGAATTGGCCCTGGCCTTGGCGGAACTTGAGGCTGCCAAGGAAGGTGGCCAATGAACCATCCATCTCATCAGTCGTTACGGGAAGCCTTCGGTCTCCATTTGGTGGAGGTGGGGAAAAAACACCCCCAGGTCCTGGTGTTGGACGCCGACCTGGCCGGAGGAACGCATACCTATCATTTCCGGGACACCTTCCCGGATCGTTTCATCCAGTGTGGGGTGGCCGAACAGAACATGATGGGGGTGGCGGCCGGCTTGGCCACCACCGGTTTCATTCCCCTGGTAACAACCTTTGGGGTCTTCGCTTCCCTACGCGCTTTGGAACAGGCCCGCAGCCTGATCGGCTATGGAAACCTCAACGTTAAGATCATCGGTGCCCACCCCGGGGTGGACACCGGGCCGGATGGTGCCTCCCATCAAGCCATCGAAGATTTGTCGATTTTCCGGGCCATCCCCAATTACACCGTCATCTCGCCATTCGATGCCAGGGAGATGGAACAGGCCCTGGATGCCGTGATCCAACATCAGGGCCCGGTCTATATGCGCACCGGCCGCAGTCCGTTGCCGATTGTGGAGTACTTCTCCCGGCCGTCCTTCCAGATCGGCAAAGGCTTGGTGCTGCGTCCGGGCCGAGACCTGGCCATCCTGGCCACCGGGATCATGGTGCACCGCGCCCTGGAAGCCAGCGACCGGCTCAAAACCGAAGGCCTGGAGGCAATGGTGGTCAATCTGTCCACCCTCAAGCCCATCGACGCCAAACTGATCGCGAAGTGTGCCCAGGCCACCGGGGCAGTGGTAACTGCCGAAGATCACACGATGTACGGAGGGCTGGGCAGTGCGGTGGCCGAGGTCCTGGCTCAACGAGCCCCTTGCCCCATGGAGATGGTGGCTATCCAAGATTGCTTCGGAGGCTCCGGTGACCCCGAAGAACTGGCCTGTCAATATGAGCTCACTGCGGATGATATCATCCGGGCCGGCCGGCGCGTGCTCGCCCGCAAGCCTCCGGCGGCTCGTCAGTCAGTCCATTGATTTTGGGGGGGATGGCAAAATCCGGCCGACCCTCTTCTTGTCAACCCATCTTTTCAAGGTGAGAATTTCATGAGACTGCAAGACAAAGTAGCCGTGGTCACCGGCTCCAGCCGGGGGATTGGCAAGGCCATCGCCCTGGAATTCGCCAGGCAAGGAGCCCGGCTGATAATAACTTTTCAACACCAGGAAGAACAGGCCCAAGCAGTTGTGCAGGAGATTATCGCCGGTGGCGGAAACGCCCTGGCAGCCCCAATGGATGTCTGCCAACGACAGAATGTCCGCCAGGTATTCACCACGGCTCGGGATCGATTCGGCCGCATCGACATTCTGGTGAATAATGCCGGAATCAATAAAACCTGTTTTTTCGAGGAAATCTCCGATGCAGACTGGGATCTGCTCATGGCCGTCAACCTAAAGGGCCCCTTCATCTGTTGCCAGGAAGTCTTTCCCTTCATGATCGACAATCAGGGGGGACGCATTATCAACATCTCTTCTGTGGCCGGTCAGTATCATGGCCCCAAAACCGTGCACTACGCGGTTTCCAAAGCGGGATTGATCAGCCTTACCAAGGCTGTGGCCCGTTACGGGGCGCCCCATAACATCCTTGTCAACGCGGTGGCGCCTGGAATAATCCTCACTGACCTGACCCGGGAGGAGCTTATGAGTCCGGCCGGGGCCCGCATCGTGGAGATGACTTTATTAAAAAGACCCGGGGAATTGGCAGATGTGGCAAGTACGTGTGTCTTTCTGGCCTCCGATGAGCAGAGCTATATTACCGGACAGACAATCAGTGTCAGCGGCGGAGCGTATCTAGGATAAGGCCATGCTGCGGGAACAGCCGACTTTACTCATCTTGGGCGCCGGGATGGACCAAATCTTTGCCATCCGGACAGCCCAAGCCATGGGACTGCGGGTCTTAACGGTGGATATGAATCCCCAATCCCCCGGCTTTACCCTGGCCGACGATTATGCCGTGATCAGTAATCGGGACGTGCCGGCACTGAAGGCCTTTCTGGATTCCTATCAGGCTAATAACCACCGAGTGGCTGGCGTTTTGGTTATGGGCACCGATATCCCTCAGATCGGAGCAACCCTGTCGGAATATCTGGGAGTCCCGGGTCTCTCCCAAGCATCAGCCCTCCTGGCCACCAATAAATATCTCATGAAGTGCCGCTTCCGGGAGCGCGGAGTCCCGGTCCCCTGGTTCTCCCTGGTGAACTCGGCCGCGCAACTCAAAGCCATCGCCCAACAGCGGGGCTACCCCCTGGTGATCAAGCCCCTTGACCGCTCCGGCGCCCGCGGAGTCTTCCGTCTGACCCCCGGCTGCGACCTGGAAGGCTTATTCCAGACATCCTTAAGCACCTCCTGGGTGGGCCAGGTAATGGTGGAAGACTTTCTGGAGGGCATCCAAATCAGTACGGAGACGCTGATGTACCAGGGGCGGGGTTACACCCCCGGCTTTGCCGATCGGAATTATGAACTCCTGGAAGTCTATGCCCCCCATATCATTGAGAACGGTGGTTGGGTTCCCAGTATCCTGTCCCTGGAACAGCGGGCGGCGGTCGAAAACTTAGTGGAACAAGCTGCCCTGGCCCTGGGCGTGGAAAATGGCATTGTCAAAGGGGACGTGGTGCTCACTCCTCATGGACCGGCCATGATCGAAATGGCCGCCCGCCTGAGTGGCGGTGATTTTGCCGAAAGCCTGGTGCCCCTGGGCTGTGGGGTCAATATCGTGGAGGCTGCCATCAGCCTGGCCATCGGTGACAAACCGGATTTGGACAAGCTCCAGCCGAAATGGCAGAAAGGTGTGGTGAACCGATATTTCTTCCCCCCTCCTGGCAGACTGACGGGCATCGAAGGAATTAATCAGGTGACACAGCAGCCCTGGGTGCACAAGCTGGAGTTCTGGTATCGGCCGGGAGACCTGGTGCCGCGCCTGCAAAGTCACGCGGATCGCTTCGGAGTTTTCATTGTCACCGGAAACACCCGGCAGGAAGCCGAACAGCGGGCTGCTTGGGTCTACGACAAACTGAACATCCTGACGGAGCCCGTATGACGGCCCCGACTCCTTTACTGCTTTATACTGCCTTTCACCTCAATCTGGCCTATTCAGCCATTGAGGTGGAGCAACGCGAGGAAGTCATCCAGCGTTGTTATTGGCCCCTTTTGCAATTGGCCCGTGAGACTCGGGTGCCTCTGGGCATTGAGGCCTCGGGGTACACCCTGGAAGTCATTAACTCCATCGACCCCGAATGGATTAAAGAACTTCGCCGGCTGATCACCGACAGTCAATGCGATTTTATCGGAAGCGGATATGCCCAGATAATCGGCCCGTTGGTCCCGGCCGAGGTCAACGCCGCCAACCTGAGCTCGGGTCAAGAGATTTACCAGCGTCTTTTGGGTATCGAACCCCAGCTAGCCCTGGTCAATGAACAAGCCTACTCGGCCGGACTGGTGGGTCATTACCTGAGAGCCGGCTACCGGGCCCTCATCATGGAATGGAATAACGCCGCCCGGTATCACCCTGACTGGCCCTTATTCTGGCGCTATCTTCCTCAGCGGGCCTGCGGCCCCGAGGGGGAATTAATCCCGGTGATCTGGAATGATACCATCGCGTTTCAAAAGTTTCAGCGTTATGCCCATGGATTACTGGACCTGGATGAGTACCTGGAATATCTGACCGGTCATCTGCCGGGGGAGACACAATTCTCCCCTCATTCCGACTGGCGTGCCTTCTCCGTGTACGCCAACGACGCAGAGATTTTTGACTTTCGTCCGCGTCGCTATGCCACGGAAGGAGATATCCACCCTGAAGGTGAGTGGCGACGCCTTAAACAACTCTTACTCGCACTTAAGCAGGATTTCCGCTTCGAGATGGTTCGGCCCAGCAGAATCCTGGAACTTTTAGACCTCCCCCAGGCCGGTCAGAAGGTGCATTTGGAATCTCCGGAGCAACCCATCGTAGTGAAAAAACAAGAAAAATATAATGTCACGCGTTGGGCCGTGACGGGCCGGGATGACCTGGGAATCAATTCTGCCTGCTGGCGCCTTTACCGCGCCCTGAAAGCCCGTCCGGAGAACCGCCCGGAGCTTTGGAAAAAGCTCTGTTATTTGTGGAGCAGCGACTTCCGTACTCATATCACCGAAGCCCGCTGGCAGGACTTCCAGCGCCAACTGGCCGAAGCCGAAGATCGGTGGGGCGCTGCCTTGAGCCCCACCGACCGCCTGGACCTGGCTCCGGAGAATGCTCATCCACCTGATCATTCCGGCACCCTCTGCCCAACCGGGTTCCGAGTCAAGCCATCGGCACCAGCCTTTGAGGTCCAACGCCAGGGCCGGCTCCTCATAATCACGAGCCCCGCAGTTAAGGTCGGTCTCAACTGTTCTCGAGGCCTGGCCATTGATTCCCTTCTTTTCCAAGCAGTCTCCCGGGAACCCCTCCTGGGAACCCTCCCGCACGGCTATTATGAAGATATCTCCCTGGGGGCTGATTTTTATAGCGGCAACACCATCATCGAAATTCCCGGTCGACGTCGGATCACTGATCTCTCTCCCACCGAACCCCAGTGGCTGGAAAAGGACACTGTGGGTGGAGCTGCCCTTAAGGTCTGGGCTCAGGTGCCCATGGATTTGGGATGGGCAATCAAAGAAATGTTGATCTACCGGGATACAAGCCGGATAGATCTGAAGTACTCCTTTAACTTCTCGGAACCGATCCAGGGTACGTGCCGCACCGGAATTTTGACTATCTGTCCCACTGCCTTGACGCGCCCCAGCTTGTTTTATCGGACTCACAACGGTGGCTATGCCGCTGAATCCTTTCCCTTGGCGGAAAGACTGGTCCATCATACTGAACCTGCCAGCGTCCTGGTGTCAGCCAAGCACGGCTTAGGAGCCACGGAAGGCCTGATCGAGATCGGGGATGGCCATCGGTCCCTCGTAATCAGCTTCGATCCTGCCGTATGCGCCGCTATGCCAATGGTTTTGTATCGAGAATTACATGGCACTTTTTTCTGCCGGTTGTTTTTCTCCCTGGGAGAAATTGATGAAACTCGTTGCTGGCACCCGGAGAGCTTCTGTTTCCTTCCCACCTCCTTGAGACGGGAAAGTTGCGGCTCCCCGAAAACCGGAGGATTCGGGTTGGATGCTTGGCAATATCACCCCCCCGACAATCAGGGGTTATCTCTATCCTTGACCATCACGGGGGAAAATCACCTGGTCGGGAGATAGATACAAAATGGGGAGGATGCGGACATGGACTGTGGCCCACAACTAAAAGCTGAAACTTCCGGTAACCCGGCCCAGATCGTGGAACTTCTGCCGGTGGTGACCGGAGTTTATCTTATTCTGCACTGCCAGGTCTGTGACCGGACCTTTTCCAGCTACCAAACCACCGTGGCCTGCATGGCCATCGGGCAATGCACCTGCCCGCAGTGCCAGGCCGTTTACGAAGTCTGGCCCGAAGATTTTATCGCGGCCCTGAATCGCCACCGCCCCCCTTTGCATATGGAGGACTTGGACCGGATCACCGCGGAGTCCACCCGCATTGCCGAAACCTGGTACCAGGTCGGTCCGCTGGCCCAGCTGTTGAACTATAAGGGCGTCAATCTGGGAGAGTCGGCGGAGAGATTCCTGGCTTCTTTCATCTCCCAGGGACTGTATATCTCCTATTGCCGGAGAAAGACTCATGCCTGAAAACCTCCTGATCTACGGCTTGCCCCATCCCGACTACCTGCCGCTCATCCGCACCTTAGCAGGGCAAGGATTCAACCTCGTCATGAACACCACCCCCTTAAGTGGCGAGGCCAAAGCGACTGGCATAAGGTTTCGGCCCTTCGAAGAGTTCATTACTCCGGAGATCGAGGCCCATGCCCAACGGGAGGCAGCCCGCATCAGCACCGCCTTGCTGGAGAATACCAATCAGGAGATGACCCTCCAGGCCTTCGCTTCTCCCCTGGGCAATTTTCTCCCCCACACCGGCCAGGCCTTCTTCGATCAGCTTTTGTCCACGGTGACGAAAGGCATCGTCATCATCGAAGCCCTGGACAACCTCCTCAGCCAGGGTGATCTTCGCCTCACCATATTGGATTGTGACAACGATTGCGCCCAAAGGACTTTGGTAAACTACCTCAGGCTCCAGGGGGTGCCGTCCCTGCACCTGGCCCATGGCCTGTATCCCAAGCCCCAGATCCACGTGGCCGGGGAAGTGGATCGGCTCTACTCGGACTACCTGACCGTATTTGGGACCCGGGCCCGGGAAAATTGTCTCCGCTGTGGAAATCCCCCGGAACGGGTCTTCATCACCGGGAATCCCCTTTGGGATTCCCTATATACCCCGGCCGCCAGAATTTCCACCAGGGAGGCCCGGCGCCGGTTAGGATTGGACCCAGACCGGCCCGTAGTGCTGTTTTGCAGTAGTTATGCGGAAGGCTCTTCAGCCTACTTCCGCTCCCGGACTCAGCAGATGCAGGACATCCATGAAGCTGTCATGCAAAACCTGGCACCGCTAAGTCCCCATGTGCAACTTGTTGTGCGTCCCCATCCCGGTGAACTCAACAGAGCCCCCATCTCCGCGGCCCAACGTGATTGGGTCATAAAAGCATATCAGCGCTGGTTGGAACAAACGGGGGTGTTCTCGCCGCATCTTTCCTTCGGCAATAAAATTGACGCCATCCGTGCGGCCGACCTGGTTATTGTGGCTCATCAATCCACCGTGATTCCCGAAGCCATGATCCTGGAGAAGCCGGTGATCATGGTGACGCTGCTGAAAGATTACCCGACCATCTACACCGAGTCCGACGGCATTATCGTGGTGGATGAAGAGGAAAAGCTCGCCGGTCTTGCTGACCTGATCGCCAGCCCCTCTGCCCGTGCAGCCATGGTGCAGCGGCAAAACACGGTTTTGCCGGAACTCAACCACGGCCACGACGGCCGGGCCATGGAGCGGGTGGCCGAGTTGATCGGAAGACTCGCCCGACCTTTAGAAACAAGCCCGGATGCAGGTTCGGGAGACCGAATCTGCCGCCCCACTCCGGCTTCTGCGGCGGCCACCACTGCAGCCCAGTCGTCCTCCTGGATGGAACTGGATCAAGTCTTCACGACAACCAGGAGGAAACTCTTTGAGCAGGCGGACTGGCGCTATGGCCCGAAGCGAGTCCGGGAGGTCGCCAGGGAGGCCTTTGAGGCCCTTGCATCCGTCGTTCCCTTGGAGGGAAAAGTTTTCTGCGATCTGGGATGTGGCGAGCATCATCCTTTGGGCACTTCCACTTTGATGTTCCTCAATGGGGTCCGCGAGACCATCGCCCTCGATAAAGTCGGCTCCGACACCGGGAGGGATGCTGAGGCCCTTTTTGACCTGCTGGTGGAATGTTTGATTGATCCCGAAGCATGGCATTGGTCTCAGATCGCCAGGGAAGATTTTATTTCCAAAATCAATCAATTTGATCTTAAGACCTTGAAATCGGGAAATCTGGAAAAAGGCCTGGCCGGAGCCGCCCTCACGCATCGAGTGGAAGACATATTAACCACGGACATCGTTGAGCATATTGACTTAATGTCTTCCAGGGCTGTGTTGGAGCACTGTTTGGATTTTAGGGCAGCCCTGAACAAACTATTTGCCATGATGACACCGGGCGGCATCGCCTTTCACCATATTGACCTTACTGATCATCGGGCTTACATCGATCCGACTCGGTTTCACTGGTGGTCATTTTTGGCCGAAGCTGACGACTGGTCTGACGGGTTGTGCAACCGTTTACGTGCCAGCGAGATACGGGAGAGTCTGGAAAGAGCGGGCTTCGCCATTCTAAACTTTGAAGGGCGTCGGGTTGCAATGCCGGCGGGGTTTCGCCGGCTCCTCAAGGGCAGATTTGCTCAGATGACAGATGAAGAATTAGAAACCGTGACAGTGAAGTGCCTGATAAAAAAACCGGAGGTTTTACACAAAGTGGAGCAAGGACCACGATTGCCTGAAGTTAGAGCCCAGTTCCGGGCCGGGCCGGAATTGACCAGGCCGGAGAGCCAAAGCATTCCGGCAACCTGCCCGGGATGGCCTGATGCTCGTTGCCAGCCGGAACCTGGGGAACCCAGGGAACCTACTCCGCGCCTTGACCTGTTGTTTGTCAACCATAATTTCCTGCCGCATAGCCGGGGCGGTACCGAAATCTACACCCATGATCTGGCCTTGGCCATGCAGGAGCGGGGACATCGCCTGACCGTCATGTACCCCCGGCCCATTGGCCCGAATGACAACCACTACTCTCTAATTGAAGGGCGGTATGGCAGCCTCCCGGTAGTGGAGATCATCACCCCCGCCAATTCAAGTCAATTAGTACGCCACGAGTCCCTCAAAGAAGTGGTGCGCTCTTATCTCTCCGGCCAATCTTTCGATGTCGTCCATATCCAGCATCTTATGTCCCTGTCTGTCTCTTTTCTGGAAGTTCTCCAGGAACTCCGGATTCCCATGGTCCTCACCGCCAATGATTTCTGGTTCCTGTGCCATCAGATCCATCTGGTGAGTCCTGAGGGGACCGTCTGTACGGGCCCTCAAACCATTGATAAATGCGTCAGATGTTGGATCCACCGGGAGCCCGTTCCCCACGAAAGCCATCTCCCGTATCGGTTTTTCTATCTGGCTGACAGGTTTTATGCACACCGCCAAGCCTTTCGGATACCTGACCTCATCCTGTGTCCGTCCCGGTTCTTGATGAAGATTATCGAAAGGTATGGTTTCAGCAATGACAACGTGGTCCACCTCCCCCAAGGGGCCAACCTCTTTAGCCCCCTGCCGCGCTCGGAGCGCCCCGATACCCCGATCATATTTTCCTTCCTGGGAACCATAAACTATCGCAAGGGCTTGGACCTGCTCATCAAGGCCTTCAACTCGGTCGATACCTCCCGGGCCGAATTGCACATCTACGGCGATACGCTGGAACCCGAATACTTTGATCGCGTCATGGCCCAAATTCAACCGGGGAAAGTGGTCAAGTACCACGGCGGTTATGCCCCCGCCGATCTGCCGTTGATACTCTCCAACACGGATGTGGCTGTAGTGCCTTCCCGGGGGGAGAACTATCCCTTCGTCATCCGAGAGATTCTACATGCCGGAGTGCCGGTCATTGCTTCCCGGGTGGGCGGCATTCCCGAAATTGTCAAGGATGGTAAAAACGGCTTGCTCTTTACGGAAAATGATGTCGAAGATCTGGCCGGAAACCTGGCCCAGGTGCTGGCTCGGCCTGAAATCCTGACCACCCTGCGGGCTGGAATTGAGCCGATGAAGGCCATAGCTCGGGATGCCGACGAAATCGAAGCCTGCTATCTGGATATTATTTCCCGGCGCGGCCCATTGTCCCGCTCCCAGGCGGCGTTATCCCCGAATTCCCCCCCGGCCCGGGCGACCATCGGGTTATTAACCGTTGAACAGGAAAGTGCTGCCTGCCACGTAATTCGGCTCGGACCTTTGAGCTTTCTTCAGCAAAACGGGGCTATCAACTGTCTGCCCTTGATAAAGAATGTTGATAAGCAATTTTATTTATTAACGGAAAATTTTGAGAAGGTCGACGTGGTCGTGGTGCAGCGCCAGGCACCCTTTATCATTCCCTATGAAAAATTGATGAAACTACTGGGTGGCCACAAGGTCAAAATCGTTTTTGAAACCGACGATGCCCTTATCCATGTCCCGCCCCAGCATCCTGATTACAAGCTGTATGAACACTATAAGGTTGACATTGAGGAGTATCTCCGCCGGGCCGACCTGGTGACCGTCACCACCCCCCACCTCAAGTCCCTTTATCAGCCTCTTAACCACCACATTGCCATACTGCCCAATTGCCTTGATGCCCGGTTGTGGCCGGACCTCCCTGAAAAGCCCCCGGCCTCCTCTCCGTCCCCGGTGCGAATCCTCTTCAGCGGCAGCCCGACCCACGCCGCGGACGTGGCCCTCATCGAAGCGGTCATCTTAACTATCCTGAATGAATTCGGGGATCGGGTTCGATTCTATTTCTGGGGTGACACCAGCCCCCGGGTCAGCGCCTATCCCCAGGTACAGGCCATCCATTGCTTTACCCCGGACTATTACCAATATGTCTCCCTGCTCCGGAAACTGGATGTGGATTTTGCCCTGGTTCCCTTGCAGGATACTGACTTCAACCAGTCCAAGTCTCATATCAAATGGCTGGAATATTCCGCTTGCCGAATTCCTGGGATTTACTCCCGGGTCGGGGCTTATCCCGATTATATTGAACCGGGAGAAACCGGCCTGTTGGTCGACAATACCTTCTCCGAATGGTATGCCGCGATCAAACGGATGATTGCCGATGCCGGTCTCCGGGAGGGCCTGGCCAGGCGTGCCCATCAGAAAGTCCGCCAGAGCCACACCCTGCAACAAAATGCTGACCTGTGGCTCCAGGCCTATCAGGGTCTGTGGGATGATTCCCCGGCGAAGGAAGCCGCAGTTCCGGTCCAGACCTCCATCATCATTCCGGTATTCAATAACCTGGATTATACCCGGGCCTGCCTGGAATCAATCCATCGGCAGACTTCCGACAGGGATGCATGGGAAATCATCGTGGTGGACAACGGCAGTACCGACGGTACCGCCGCCTTCCTGGCCGCCGAAGCGGCCGCCGGGCGCCTGCGCCTGCTCACCAACCGGGACAACCTCGGATTTGCGCCGGCCTGCAACCAAGGGGCCAGGGCAGCCCAAGGTAAGTATTTATTATTTCTAAATAATGACACCAAGGTGTTGTCGGGCTGGCTCGAGGAACTGGTTGGATGTGCGCAAAAAGATGACCGGATCGCTGCTGTGGGCAGCAAACTCTTATATCCCGACGATACGATTCAACATGCCGGGGTGATTTTTAACTCTCATAAGAAGGTCTTCCATATTTACCAACAATTTGACAAAGATCATCCCGCAGTTAATAAAGAAAGGGAATTTCAGGCAGTTACCGGCGCCTGTATGTTGGTGAAAAAGACTTTATTCTTTGCAGCCGGGTTATTCGATGAACGATATCACAACGGATTCGAGGACTTGGATCTGTGTCTGACCCTCCGGAAAAAAGGTTATCGCATAGTCTATAATCCCAGGAGTGTCGTGTATCACTATGAGAGTAAAACTCCTGGCCGACATGATCGGGAGTTTGCCAACTCTCAGTTGCTCGCCAGCAAATGGTACGACCAGATTGTTCCCGACGACGAAATCTATTACCGCGAAGATGGCTTAAGACTAGAAATTGTCACCGATGACGGCAACTGCAGGACGATATTCCTGCATGATAGCAATGAAAATCCCTTTTGGAAAAAGGCCTTGGAGTCAAAACAAAGGGGGGACTATCACCAGGCCCGGGAATATTATCTGAGGGCATATAAATTTAATCCATACGATCCCAGGACTTCCGACATAGCCGCAGAATTAGCGGAATTATATGAAATCATGGGTGAGTATGCCGATGCGGAACTGCTTTACCAGGAAGTGGCCAAGACATCCCCCACTGCAGGACATTATTTAAGGCTGGGTGTCATCCAGAAAAAATTACATAAGTATGAAGATGCAAAAAAGAGTTTGGAAAAAGCCAAGGAAATTTCTTTGGGTGAATCCGATGACCAGGCGGCCTGGTGGCATTTGAGTCAGGGAAAACACCATAAAAAGCAAAAGGATTTCCCTCGGGCCATACAAGAACTGGAAACGGCAAGAGCCATCATGTCTTAACTATTCTGGGGGGGGATCAAAATTATGACTGTCTCTTTAAATCATCGAGAACTTAATTTTGAGATATTTTGTGAGTTGGGCGAATGTTACACCCAAACAGGGGACCTGGACAAAGCCGTGACGCACTTTGAGCAAGCTTTGCAGTTTAAGCCTCAAAGTGACCGGACCTATGTCGGGCTGGGGGTAGCCCACCTGAGGCAGAACAATCAGGCTCGGGCCCAAGAATACTTTCTCCAGGCATTAGAATTGAATCCTGACAATGATAACGCGCTGTGCGGCCTGGGCCTGGCCCAAAGCGCCGCTGGCCCCGGCAGCGAATCCGAGGCATTGGCCAACCTCCGGCGGGCCCTGGACCTCAACCCGGAAAACCTGACCGCGCTCACCGGACTGCTGCAACTGGCCCATGTCCTGGGTCGTTTAGCCACGGCAGAAACCTACCTGCGCAAGTATCTGGAACTCCATGTGGCGGATTTAAAAATCCTTTACTGCCTGGCCGGAGTTTGCTTTGCCCTGGAAAAATATGCCGAGGCCGAAGACGCCGTGGACAGGATTCTGCTGTTCGAACCCGATAATGCCGCGGCCCGGGAATTGAAAGACAAGCTGGAGGCCGTCAGCGATCTCCCTTCCCTTCTGCGCTGCGGCACGACGGGCTAGGACCCGGCACCATTCTCTGAAAATCCCCGGATGGTCTGGGTGAGGCAGACAAGGGCCGACCGCCCCGGACTCTGTCCTCCCCGACACCGTGTCCCCGGCTTCCCTTTACCGGGTGGCCCAGAAAGTCTGGAGGCTGGACACGATGTGGTCCAGATCCGGTGGGGTGAGGTTGCAATGCAAAGGGAGAGTGAGGATTTCGCCAAAGACCCGCTCGGTCACCGGCAGTGACCAGGTCTTCCCCTGGTACAGGGCCTGAAAGCGCTCGTGGTGATGATTGGGAATATAGTTGATGCTGGCTTCGATGCCTTGTTCTCGCAAAAATTCCATCAACTCATTGCGACGGCCACCAGTGACCCGGATCACATAAATATGGGGTGCCACGGTCTGATAATCGATTTTTAACGGCCTGACCGTCTCCAGGCCCGCCAAGGCTTGATCGTAGAATCGGGCCAGCCGTTGCCGCGCGGAGATAAAGCTCGGCAGCTTGTCCAGTTGTACCAGCCCCAGGGCGGCGTTGAGATTGCTCATATGGTAACGGAAGCCGGGTTCCCGCACCGTATAAAACCAGCGTTTGACCTGAGTGGGATCGCCGACGGTCGGCCTGGTGATCCCCAATAGCCGCATCTGGCGCAGGCGTTCCGCCAAGGTCGCATCCTGGCAGATAATTGCCCCACCCTCTCCGCAGGTGATATTTTTCAAGGAATCAAAGCTGAAGCACACCACATCCCCGAAGCTGCCGATCTTTCTCCCCTGATACGTCGATCCCAGGGCATGCGCGGCATCCTCCACGACCCGCAGGTCATGGCGGGCGGCCAGGTCATAAAGGCCCGTGAGATCACAGGGATTACCGGCAAAGTGCACCGGCATGAGGGCCCGGGTCGCAGGGCTGAGTTTGCGCTCTGCATCCTCCAGGTCCATCAGCAGAGTGTCGGGATGAACGTCGCAGGGCACCGGCAGCGCCCCGGTGGCCGCAATGGCTTGAAAACAGCCCACAAAGGTCAGGGAAGGCACCATGACTTCGTCCCCGGGGCCAATCCCGAGGGCCACCAGAGACAGGTGCAGAGCGGCGGTGCCACTGCTCACGGCCACCACCTGGGGCGCCCCCAGATAGTCCAGGAGGGCCTTTTCAAAGGCTAATACCAGCCTCCCGTGCCCGTAATAACCTTCCCCCAACGCCGACCGCAGCGCCTCCAGTTCCTCAGCTCCCACCGCGGGAGCGGATACCTTGATCATCTTTCCGCCTGTCCTGTCATCGCTGTTCCCCATTTCGTGTCGATCCGCTGTTCCGGTCCCTCAACTCAGGTCTCGGACGCCTCGTCCCGGGGTTCGGTATGTTTGCATTCCTTTTGGGGACAGGCCCAGATGCTGCCCAATCGCTTGCTCTCCTTGGCCACCATGAGGGGGAAACCGCATTGGGGACAGGGACGCGCCGCCGGCGGATAGTTGAGCGTGTAACGGCAGTCGGGGTAGCGGCTGCAGCCATAGAACACTCCCCGGCGGGAGCGCCGGGGCAACAGGACCCCACCGCAGCCTTCCACCGGACAGGGCACCCCCTCTTCCTGACCGCCTTCCTTGGGGCCGGTCAACCCCTGGGTGTAGCGGCATTTGGGGTATCCCGGGCAGGCCAGAAAGGGACCGAACCGCCCCTGCTTGGCCACCAGGGTCCGCTGGCACTTCGGACAGGTGGCGGTGATCTCCTCCAACTCCGGCGGCGGCGTTTCCTCTCTCACCTGGGGGATGATTTTCCCGGTCTCGTCCCGTTGGAAGTTTTGGGTGAAGGTACAGTCCGGATAGGCCGAGCAGGCCAGAAATTCTCCGTTCTTACCCCATTTGATCAACAGTTCGGACCCGCATTCCGGGCAGGTGAGCCCGGTGGGCAGGCCTTTCACCCGGGGCATGGCGCTTTTGGCCTGGTCCAGGTGCTGAACGAAGGAACTGTAAAAGTTCCGCAGCACCTCCTGCCTGACCGCCTTCCCGGCGGCAATGTCGTCCAGACTCTCTTCCAGGCGGGCGGTGAACTGGATATCCATGATCTCCGGAAAATTGGCCACCAACAGGTCGTTGATGGTCATCCCCAACTCCGAGGGCCGGAACCCGGCCTTGGTTTTGGTGACGTAGAGCCGGTCCTGGATCACCCCCAGGATGGTGGCGTAGGTGCTGGGCCGGCCGATGCCCTGCTTCTCCAGTTCCTTGATGAGGGTGGCTTCGGTATACCGGGGCGGCGGTTGCGTGAAATGCTGTTTGGGGTCCAACTTCAGGAGCTTCACCACCTCCCCCTCCTGCAGGTTCGGAAGTTTGACCTCCTCGGCCGCCGGGGCTGGCGAGTCTTTGCCCTTGCCCTTGTCAGCCCCGTTGGGGCTCTCTTCATAGAGAACGGTAAACCCCGGGAACTTCACCACCGACCCGGTGGCCCGGAAGATGTACTCGTTCGCCGCGATGTCCGCGGTGGTGACCAGCAGCCGGGCCGCCTCCATCTGCGAGGCCACAAAACGCTTCCACACCAGGCTGTACAAGGCCAGTTCGTCCTTGTCCAGAAACGCCGCCATCTGCTCCGGCGTGCGCAGGACGTCCGTGGGCCGGATGGCCTCGTGGGCCTCCTGGGCCGTCTTCCGGCTCTTATAGACCTGGGCCTTGGCCGGGAGATAGTCAGGCCCGAAGCCTTGGGCGATGAAGTCCCGCACCGCCCCCACCGCCTGGGCGTTCACCCGGGTGGAGTCGGTCCGCATGTAGGTAATCAAACCCACCGGGCCCTCGGGTCCCAGGTCGATGCCTTCGTAGAGCCGCTGGGCCAGGCGCATGGTCTTCTGGGCCCCGAACCTGAGCTTGCGGATGGCCTCCTGCTGCATGGTGCTGGTAATGAACGGCGGCAGGGGGCGCTTTTGCCGTTCCTTCTGATCCACCTTGGCCACGGTGTAGACCGCCCCGTCCAAATCGCCCATGACCTTTTGGGTCTGCGCGGCATTGGTCAGTTCCAGCTTCTTGCCCTTGTATTTCACCAGGGCCGCTTGGAAGGCGGGGGGGGCCGAGGCCCGCAAATGGGCCGCCAGGGACCAGTACTCCTGGGAGACAAAGGCGGCGATCTCCCGTTCCCGATCGCAGATCAACCGCAACGCCACGGATTGCACCCGCCCGGCGCTGAGCCCGCGCTTGACCTTTTCCCACAAGAGCGGCGAAATCTGATATCCCACCAGGCGGTCCAAAATCCGGCGGGCCTGTTGGGACTCGTACCGGGAGCGGTTCAGGGCCACCGGCGCCGACAGCGCGGCGCGAATCGCCTGGGGAGTGAGTTCATAGAACAGCACCCGATGGAAGGTATGCTTCTGATCATCCAGGACCTCGGCAATGTGCCAGGCAATGGCTTCACCCTCCCGATCCGGGTCGGGCGCCAGATAGATGTCCTTGAGCCTGGCGGCCTCCTTCTTGATCTCCTGGATGGCCTTGGCCTTGCCTTCGATGACCACATAGTGGGGAGTGAAGTCGGCGTCGACGTCCACCCCCAACTCCTTTTTGGGCAGATCTTTCACGTGACCCACCGAGGCGCGCACGGTGAAATCGGTCCCCAGGTACTTCTGCAGGGTCCGCGCCTTGGCGGGAGATTCTACGATCAGTAGTGATTTGGGCATGGCACCTTTATATCTTGGAACAGATTCGTAATTGTCTGGGTCGCGGCCTCTCTCTCCGAAAGGCAATTCCTCTGGTGATCCCGGTCATCCGGATTTCCCGCCGCCACGGCAGCCACCGGTCTCCGGCCGCTCCCTGCCCCCTTTTCGGCACACCAACCGGTAAACTGAAACCCGCAACACCGCGGGATCAGCCTCAATCGGCCAGGGTATAGAACTTGCCGGGCATTTCCCGGATCAAACCCTGTAATTCCAATATGGTCAGCCGGCTCATGACCTCGGCCACCGGCAATCCGGTCGAGACGATCAACTCCTCCAGTTGCTTCGGCTCCCCCTGAAACTGGGCGATGACCGCATCCTCTTCCACCGGCAGGATGCTTTCCAACGGGCGGGGTGTGGTGTCCTTGGGTTTGGGAGACAGCCGCAATTCGGTGAGGATGTCCTCCACCCCACCCACCAGCCGGGCTCCCTGTTGAATCCAGTAATGCGGCCCGGCACTGTTAGGGGAATCGATGGGACCGGGAACCGCAAAGATTTCCCGCCCTTGCTCCAAGGCATAGCGGGCCGTGATATGCGTGCCGCTCTGGCTGCCGGCCTCCACGATGACTACGCCCAGGGCCAAGCCGCTAATGAGACGGTTACGGACCGGAAAATTGCGGCCTTCCGGCGGCGTCCCCAGGGGAAATTCGCTGATCAGCGCCCCGCAGCGGGGGATGGCCTCATAGAGCTGGCCGTTTTCCGGGGGATACACCACATCCAGGCCGCATCCCAGGACCGCCAGGGTGCGTCCGCCATTCTCCACTGCGGCACGTTGGGCCGCCGTGTCAATACCCCGGGCCAGGCCGCTCACCACCGTCACGCCCTTCAGACTCAGCTCCCGGCCCAACCGATAGCTGACCTTGCGGCCATAGTTGGACGGCTTCCGGGTCCCCACCACTGCCACCGCCATCCGGTCCTGATTGGTGAGCCGCCCCTTGATATACAGAAACGGCGGGGGGTAGGGGATGGTGCGCAGGCCCTCGGGAAAATCCGGGTCCTCCTGGGTCAGGAGGTCTCCCCCCCCGGCGGTGAGCCGTTCCAGTTCCCGGTCGAGGCGGGGCCAATCCTTGAAGCCCACGATGGCCTGGGCCAGTTTGGCGCTGATGCCTTTGACCTCGCCCAGTTCGGCCGCCGACGCCTCGAATACGGCCTCGGGACGCCCGAATCTCTTCAGCAGGCGCTGGAACAGCACCACCCCGATGCCGGGAACGGTCCGCAAGGCAACCCAGGCCAATTTTTCAAACGGATCGGCCATACTTCAGAAGGTCATGGTTGGCGCGGCGGCCCTCAAGTCATCACCCGCCGCATTGATCTGCTGGAGCTGCTCCACCACTGCCGCCAGGCGCTGACGCCGCTGGTGCTTCTGTTCCTCCTGCTGTTCAACGACCTCCTGGAGTCCTTCCAGATCCACCAGCACCCCACTCAGGGCCGTAGTCCAGGCGTTTTCCTGCTCTTCCACCAGACGGTCCACCAACGGGAAAAAATATCGGAATTTCATCCCTTCGCTATAGTCCAACAAGGAGACGGCCAGATCTTGCTTGGCATATTTTTTCATGCTGGCCAGAGCCCCGGTCAGCGACTGCATCAGCCGTTGACGCTTTTCCCCCGTCGGATGCTTGCTCCACCAGGCCCGCAGGCGTTCCATGGCTTCACTCACCAGGTTGATCCCCAGGCGCAGGAACGCCTCCCGCCGCACCTTCCAAGTCAAGCCCATCTCCAGGGTAAACGGCCGCGGAGTCAAATCCTTGGGGGGCTGCCAGGACACCGGCGTCAGGGTCGGGGTCGTCACCGGGATTCCCAGACCGGCGATCTCCTCATAATAGCGGTTGATGGCGTCCTGCAAGGTCGCCAATAAGGGTGCGATCAATTGGCTCACCTGTTCCTGCAGCCATTCGTCTTGCTGCCGGACAAATTCCAGGATGCGGACGTTGATCTCTTCGGTCAGATAAGCCATCACCTGGCGTTGAAACCCCTGATAAACCAGGTACAGGCCGGGCATAAAGGCCGAGAGTCCCTCTCCCAGTTCCAGTTGGGTCAGGTCGGCCTGATAAGAGTCGATGAACCCGGAGATGAGCTGTTCCACCTCACCATGGCGCCGGTTGAAATAATGGTCGATCTTTTTGCGCAGGCCCTTTTTTAAATCTTCCGCCACCCCTTTCAGGGCGCTCAGCAGGGCCCGCCGTACCCCCTCCACCGGCTTGCGGCAGGCCAGCAGCCGCTTTTTCGTCTGCCCGAAGGCCTCCAGATTTTGCCCCAGCAGCTCCTGCTGCAGACGGCAACTTTCTGCCATGCTTCGGGTGACTGCCTGCAGTTGGCCCAGACAACCGGAGAGCAGCAGCCGTAAACGGGAAGCCTGCACCTGACGCTGGAGTTCCGCTTCGAAGGCGCCCGCCGCGGCCCGGCTCAGGGCCACCATCTCCGTTTCGGCCTCCCAAACGGCCAGTCGACCCTGGTCCCGGACAGACAACGTCAACCCCCCGGCCTGCATCCGGCGCCACAGCAGCTCCAGGCCCGAAAAGGCAAACAGGGACGCCCCGGGGTACAATAGATTAATCTCCCGCTCCAGACGTCCCCGCAAAGCCTGCACCGCCTCCTGATCATCAAACTCGTTGAGATCCAGGTTGAGGACAAAGAGAACGTGCTCCCAGGACCGCATCCGTTTCAGATCACTCAGGAACTTATAGTCTGCCCGCCGCAGTCCCACCCGGGAACTGATCACATAGATCAACAGATCCGTCCGCAACAGGTAATCCTGAACCTGGGCCAGGTGCTGCGGGATGGGCGAGTCGCTGCCCTGGCAGTCCCCCAATTCCACCCCGGCGGCCGGCCAGGGGAACGGCAGGCGCAACAGGACGTCCTGCAAAAACACGGCCTGAGATTCCTGGCTCACCAGACTCTGGTGTTGCGCCAACTGGGCGGCGTTCAATTCCCACGCCGTGCTGCCTCCGGCCAACTTCTCCGTAACCAGCGGATATCCCTCGGCATAGGAAGATAACAGGACGTAATTCTGATCCAGGCTGTCTTGCTGCACCAGCCGGTCCCGATCCACCTGGGCCAAAATCTGGGTGAGGAGTTCCCGGTCCCGGGGCTCCCGCAGGTCCAGGGGGGAGGTAATGGTGCGGACCAGGGGGCTGGGGAAAAAGGCCAACCCCCGGTTGACCTCGCCGTTGATCACCTCCCAATCCTTGAAGACCAACCGGGCCTGAGGCTCCGATCCCGGCTGCAACCGGGTGATCATGGCAGTCACGATGCCCGCCCCGCGCTTCAGCACGTCCTGCCCCAACAGGGCATTGATCAGGGTGCTCTTGCCGGACTTCACCGTGCCCACCACGGCCACCCGGCACAGGTCCTCCTCCAGGTGGGCCCGAATGCCCCCCAGGACGGTGAACCAATGCTCCGCCGGCGTCGCAGCGCCGGGCAGCAGCGCGGCCAGGTCGATCACGACGTTTCGCACCGAATCGAGCAACTGGTGGAGAGTGGCCTTATAATCGGGGTGGGATGGGGTTGCGGTCATGGCGTCGGCTGTTCTCGATTCAAGGTTCCCGAAATCCGGTTCGCGCCCCCGGACAGAGAGGTGGCACTCATGCGATCCGACCGTCCCGAAGCCCTCCCCGGTCCACCCGCCCCAGTCTCCCGGGGCAGATGAGCCGCGGCCGGCTTCGGGTTGCGGCTTCAACCCTTATTTGGAGTTGGCCGCCTTGGCTCCCTCTTTGGGGATAAATTGGGAAATGTAGCCCCGACCTACCTTAACCCTGATTTTTTCGGCAATCTCCAGGGTGATGGTCTGGTCCGAGATGCCGGTGATCTCACCATAGAGACCGCCGGCCGTTACCACCCGGTCACCGCGTTTCAGATTTTCTAGAAATTGCCGGTGCTCCTTGGCCTTTTTCTGTTGGGGTCGGATCAGCAAGACATAAAAAATGCCGAACATCAGAACCAAGGGTACAATAGTCATCCAACTGCCGCCACCGCCTCCGGCGGCGCTGGGGTCTGCCATGGCATAGGCAACATCAATCACCGTCACTACCTCCTTCAAGGCTTCGTTGCTGAAAAAAATCTCGGCGCCAGGCGTGAAAACGGCCCTGAGCCAGGGCCTGACGCATCCGGTCCATAAGATCCAGATAATAATGTAGGTTGTGCAGCGTCAACAGTCGATAGGCCAGAATTTCCCGGGCCAGATAGAGATGCCGCAGATACGCCCGGCTGTAGTGGCGACACGTGTAGCACTCGCAGCCCTCCTCCAGGGGGAGGGCACTTCTCGCATGTGCCGCGTTTTTGATGGCCAGGCTGCCAAAGCGGGTGAAGACCATGCCGTTGCGGGCATTGCGGGTGGGCAGAACGCAATCGAACATATCCACCCCCCGGGCCACGGCCTCCACCAGATCTGCCGGGGTGCCCACGCCCATGAGGTACCGCGGCCGGTCCACCGGCAACTCCGGCACGGTAGCCTCCAGGATGGCCAGGCGGGTGTCCCAATCCTCCCCGACGCTCAAGCCCCCGATGGCATACCCGTCAAACCCCTCCGCCACCAGCGCCTGGGCCTGGTCCCGGCGCAAATGCGGAAACATGCCGCCCTGGACCACCGGAAACAACGGTTTTTCCCGCCGCACCTGCGCCTTCCGGCAGCGTCTGGCCCACCGTAGGGTGAGATCGGCCGAACGGGCCACATAATCCTCGGTCTGTTCCGAGGAGGGGCACTCATCCAGACAAATTATGATATCAGTGTCCAAGGCTTCCTGTAAAGCCACAATCCTCTCCGGACTCAAGAAATGGGCGGCGCCGTTCAGATGGGAACGGAAGGTCACCCCCTCCTCCGAAATCTGCCGCAATCCGGCCAGACTGAAGATTTGATAGCCACCGGAGTCCGTCAAAATGGCGCCGTCCCAATGCATGAAGCGGTGCAGACCCCCCAGGGCCTGGATGACCTCCACCCCCGGGCGCAAAAAGAGATGGTAGGTGTTGGCCAGGATGATGCGGGCGCCCAACCCCCGAACCTCTTCCGGCGTCAGCGTCTTCACCGTGGCGTGGGTCCCCACCGGCATAAAGACCGGCGTCGGCACCACCCCCCGGGGGGTGCTCAACTCCCCCAACCGGGCCGGGCCGGAAGGCTCCGCGGCCACCACTCGAAACCGGGTGGCGCATTCCTGACTGGTCGCAGCTTCAGACATAAAAAGATTCTTCCAGTTTTATCTCAGCGTTGGCATCATCACTGCCCCCTCCCTTGTTTCCCGGGTGGGGGCGGGGGGCCGGGGAGGGGGCCGCGGCCCTCGAGCCTGGGGCTCCTGGCCTCTCCCCCGGTTTGTTTCATTTTAGAGAATCAGCATGGCGTCGCCGTAGCTGTAAAACCGGTAGCGCTCCCGCACCGCCTCCCGGTAGGCGGCCAAAATCCGCTCCCGCCCGGCAAAGGCGCTGACCAGTAGCAGCAGGGTGGAGCGCGGCAGATGAAAATTCGTGATCAGCCGGTCCACCACCTGGAAGGAGTAGCCGGGGCAGATAAACAGATCGCACCAGCCCTCGCCCGGCACCACCCGATCCCCCCGGGCCAGGTATTCCAATCCCCGCACCGTGGTGGTGCCCACCGCCACAATCCTTTTGCCCCCCGCCTTGGCCCGGTTGATGACCTCCGCCGATTCCTCGGACAGATGCAGAAACTCCGCCCCCAACCGGTGCTGCCGGTAGTCTGTGGTCCGCACCGGCTGGAAGGTGCCCGGCCCCACGTGCAGGGTCAGGTGGGCCACCTCCACCCCCCCCTGCCGCACCCGGGCCAATAACTCCGCGGTAAAATGGAGACCGGCGGTGGGCGCCGCCACGGCCCCGATCCGTTCGGCAAATACGGTCTGGTAGCGCTCGCGATCCGTCTCCCGGCAGGGCCGGCGGATATAGGGCGGCAATGGCAATTCTCCGGCCTCATGCAGGGCCTGCCGGATGTCTCCCGGACTGGTCAGACGCACCTCCACCTCTCCCGGCTCCCCCAGGGCCACGACCTCACCCCTAAGAGCAGGGCCGAAATGCAGCATCTGTCCCACCCGGAGCTGACGCGAGGCCCGCCACAGGGCCCGGCTCACCGCCTCCCGGGGCGTGGCGCCGTTGTCTCCCGGACCGGGCCAGTCCGTCAGCAGCAGTTCCACCCGTCCGCCGCTCTCCTTCCGGCCCCGGAGGCGGGCCGGGAACACCCGGGTGTCGTTCACCACCAGAACGTCTCCGGACCCGAGCCAGGTCGGCACTTCTCCAAACCCGGCGTGAGTGAGATTCCCGCTGACGCGGTCGAGGACCAGCAGCCGGGACTGATCCCGGACCACCGGCGGCTCCTGAGCGATTAATTCCTCAGGCAAGTCATAATCAAAGGCCGACAGAGAATATTCCATATATAAAGATAAGAAGTAAATCCAAAAAGAAAACAAAAGTCAATGCCGGAACCACCCTTCCGGCCACCCCAGACGGGGAAATTCCCCCCCCATCGGGTGGTCCCGGGGTATTTTTTATTTACCATTGCCAGGTTTTTTCCGATACTACAAGTGAGGTTCCCGTGTTATCTCTAACTCCGTCCCAAACCTGCGGGCCTTGTAAGGCCAGGGCCGATGCACCTGATCCCCGGCCCCGTATCCTGAACCCGGTCAGTCACTGGAATCGAGGCGTCGTTCGTATAACCTGACCCACACCCACAACGGAAACCGTTTGGCGAGCAAGGAGGCCACCGTGACCCTCATCCGTTTGTTGTCTGCCATCCCCCCCTTTTCTTCCCTGAACGATGCACAATTGGCCAGCGTGGTCACCTGTTGCCGCCAGCACGACTTTGCTGCGGGAGAGGCCATCTATCAACAGAATACCCCGGCCCATAAGTTGTACATAATCATCGAAGGCTTGGTCAGCCTGGATGACGTGGTCCCCGACACCCCGGCCATGATCTCCTTTGAACGCCGGGGGCCCAAAGAAATCTTTGGCGGCGCCAGCCTCCTGGGCTTTAAGGCCTACAGCCTGACGGCCAACTGCCTGGAACCCACCTCGGTCATCGAAATTGACATCCCCTGCCTGGAGGAAATCTTCGCCCAGCACCCGGAGGTCGGCTTGAGAATCATGGCCGAGGTCGCCACCATCTATTTCAAACGCTATGATAGGGCCAAACAGCGCCTCTACAATGTGTTTCGCGAGATCCCGGTGCGGCTGATTTGTCGTTGACCAGGGCCCATCCTGCAATTGGCACTATAATTGCATTTTTTATGGGAGGTTTTACTCGCGTGCACAATTCTAAACAAAAAAGCCGGATTCTCGCCTTTGTATAACCCTGGATAACCGGCCGTCCCGATTTCATGTTTATAAATCTGAACATTTATGTTAACATTTTTTAACATGGTCCCGGCATGAACCTGGTGCACGAATTCTCCCACCATGGTTTGCCCATGGTCTTCCTGGGCTGTACGGCTGCCTTCATACCCCTCTAGAGTGAGATTGCGTAGTGGCCCCAGAAAACGCTTCGACTCCTCAGCACAAAATCCTGGTAGTGGATGATGAACCACCCATCCTGGAGATCATCCAAACCATTCTGACCAGCGAAGGATATCAGGTCGATACCGCCAAGGACGGCCTGGAAGCCTTATCATTATTGGCCAATAAACGCTATGATCTCGTCCTTAGCGACGTCATGCTCCCCGAAATGGGGGGCTTGGAACTCCTGCAAAAAATCAGCCTGCTCTACCCGCAAATCACCACCGTGATGCTGACCGGCTACGCCAATATCAAGGACGCGGTGGTCGCCATTAAATTAGGGGCCTTTGATTATATCGCCAAGCCGGTCTATCCGGAGGCCCTGATCCTGACCATCGCCCGAGCCCTGAAATTCAAGAGCCTGCGGGAGGCCGCGGAAGAACTGGAATGGACCCTCAAAGGGGCGGAGGCCCTGGGTCTGCAGATTTTGGAGCTCTCCCCGGAAGTGGAGGAATTCCGACTGTTGGACCAATTGCGGCAAGAGGCACCGGGCATTGATGACCGGGCGGCCCTGTCTCAGCTGTTCCTCGCCCGGGCCCAAGAGCTGTCCCAGGCCAGCCGAGGTTCCGTCTTTCTCTACGACCATCAGGGCACCGACCTGCGCTGTCTGGCCCTGAGCTCCAACCAGCCCGAGCACCTCTCCCAAACGACCGTCTCCGGGGGAGAGGGCGTCATGGGATACGTCATCCATCACGGCCGGCCCCTCCTGGTTATGGATGTCCTCATGGAGCCGCGCTTTTATCAGCCCAAAATCAGTCAGCGGTATGCCAGCAATAGTTTTATGGTGGTGCCCATCTCCTGGGAAAAGATCTGGGGCGTCATCAATCTCGCCGACCGCTCCGACCTCCAACCCTTCACCCCCCGGGACCTGTTGCTCATCTGGCTGCTGGCCAGAATCTTCGCCGAGGCCCTGCAATCACTGGAACGCCGGGAAAAAGACCGTTCCCTCAATCGGGCCTTGCGAAAAACCCAGCGGGAGCTTGAGGAGGTGAAGGAGTATTTCGACCGCTTCTGCTCCTCCGTCTCCATGGGAATGGCCATGCTTGATCCTGAGCTCAGGATCAACTCGGTGAATCGCGCCTTCGCCGACATGTGCGGCCAGGAAGACCAGGCGTTGATCGGAAAGAATCTGCTGGCGGTCCTGAAGTTGTCCTCGCCGGGAGATGAGAAAAAATTGCAGCAGTGCTGCGAGCGCATCTTGCTGGGCGAACCCTCCGTCAGTTGTGGCCAATTGAACCTGATCACTCCCGCCCAGGGGAACACTTACATGGATGTCCGGCTGACGGCGGTCAACTCACCCGCCGGCGGCATTCAGGTTCTCGCCCTCTTCGAAGATGTCACGGAAATCTCTCGGATGCAGCAAAAGGCCAACTTTTACGAACACCTGGCCATCATGGGCAAATTGACCGCCTGCGTGGTGCACGAGCTCAACAACCCCTTGGACGGCGTCCAACGCTACCTCTCCCTGGCATTACGGAAAAAAGATGAGCCCGGAGAAGTGGAGCGCTACCTCTCAGAAGCCCAAAAGGGGTTGACCAAGATGTCCCAGGCCATCAAGTCCATGCTGGACATCACCAACCCCAAGCGCCCCCTGAAGGCCCAGGATAGCCTGACCAATCAGATCCAGGAAGCCATCAAAATCCTCCTGTTCCAGGCCAATGACCAGAATGTGGAAATCTCCCTGGCCGTGCCGCCCATCTTTGAAGAGATCCTCTTCGGCAGCGACCTCTATACGGTTTGTGTCAACCTGATCAAAAATGCCCTGCACGCCATGCCCAACGGCGGCCGCCTGGATATTATCGGCAGCGAAGCCCATCAGGGCCTGCAGGTCCAGTTCCGGGATTCCGGCTCGGGCATCGCCCCGGAACATCTGGAAGGCATCTTTAAACCCTTTTTCACCACCAAGACCCAAGGCCAGGGGTTAGGCCTCGGTCTGCCCATCTGCCAAAAAATTCTGGAGAAATATCGCGGCCGCCTTCTGGTTGACAGTGTCCTGGGGCAAGGCAGCACCTTTACCATGGAATTACCCTGGCCGTCGTCGGCCGGGCAGGTGAATTACAAAGACCTGAGTGGGGATAAGAACGGTGAAGTCTAAAGATATCCTGATCGCCGATGATGATGAGCTCGTATGCCACTCGTTGCAGGAAATGCTTGCCTTTGACGGCTATGCCGTCGATTCCGCCCTCAACGGGCTCGAGGCCCTCGACCGGATCAAACAGACCTATTACTCTCTCATTCTGTCCGACATCCAGATGCCGGGCCTCAATGGCTTGGACCTGTTGAAAGAGGTGAAGGGCAAGTACCCTGATTCCCTGATCATATTCATCACCGGTCACGGTAATATCGATGGCGCCATCGAGGCCATCAAGCTCGGCGCCTATGACTACATTACCAAACCCATCGACGATGTCCGGCTCAAACTCACCATTCAACGGGCCCTGGAACAAAAGAAATTATTGGCCTCCTATCAATCCTTGAAACAACGTCTGCGGCCCTGGGAACTGGACGACAAGATCGTGGTCTATGACCGCAGCATGACCTCGCTGCTCGACCTGGTCCACATGGTGGCCGATACCCAGGCCACCGTCTTGATCACCGGTGAATCGGGCACCGGGAAATCGATGCTGGCCAAGTATATTCACCGCCACTCCGCCCGCCAGGAAGGCCCCTTTGTGGAACTCAGCTGCGGCGCCCTGTCCGAGACCCTCCTGGAAAGCGAACTCTTCGGGCATGTGCGGGGCGCCTTCACCAACGCCTACCAGGCCAAAAAAGGCAAGTTCGAAGAAGCTCACGGCGGCACCATCTTCCTGGATGACATCAATTGCGCCTCCCTCAATTGCCAGATCAAACTGCTGCGGGTCCTGCAGGACAAGATCTTTGAACGGGTGGGCGGCAACGACACCATCCAGACCGACGTCCGCATCATCACGGCCACCAATACCGACCTCAAAGATGAAGTGGACAAAAGAAATTTCCGGGAGGATCTCTACCACCGCATCAACGTGGTCTCCCTCTACATCCCCCCCCTGCGGGAACGTCTGGGAGATATCGAACCCTTGATCGACCACTTCATCAAACGCTTCAACGAAGTGCATTACAAACAGATCAAGGGAATCTCCAAAACCGCGTTGCAATTGTGCCTCGCCCATCAGTGGCCCGGAAACGTGCGGGAATTGGAGAATGTCATCGAACGCTCGGTGATCATGAGCCAGGGCGACTACATCATCCCCGAGGTCCTGCCGCCGCAATTGAAAAACCAAAACAAGCTGATCCAGGCCGACATCCAGGGCCTGTCGTTGGCCGCCGCCCTGGCCACCGCGGAAAAGGCCATCCTCTTTGAAAGCCTGCGGCAAAATAATTGGAACCGGCAGGTGACCGCCCAGCTGCTGGATATCAGTCGGACCACCCTCTTCAATAAAATGCGGCGCTACAACATCGACGATCCCCGGAAGCCGAACGACATCTGACCCGAGGGCCGACCCGAGCTTCACGCTCCATGGCGCCGGCCATCCCCACCACCTCAGGCGGCGGCCCGCGCCGACCGCCAGTCCCCTTCCTCCCCCTGCCGCCCCTATAACTATCCCGCCCCCTCCTGCCTTTTCCCCGGCTAATCACCCCACTACGCCTCGCCGGGAAATTTCCTTGCAGGTTTTGTGAAATATGTTAATATATAAGGACTTGGTTCAAGGAGGGATAGTATGTTCAGATTAGGAGATTTGGCCGTCTATCCTGCCCATGGCGTCGGGGTGATAGAGTCCATCGAAGATAAGGAGATTTCCGGAAACAGTCAAAAATTCTATATCATGCGGATATTAGATAACGACATGATCATCATGATTCCCACCCAAAACGCCCGCAATGTCGGCCTGCGGGGCATAATCGACGGTCACGCCGTCCATCAAATCTACGAAATTCTGGGCGCCAAACAGCACCACATCGAACACCAGACCTGGAACCGCCGTTACCGTGATTATATGGATAAGATCAAAACCGGCTCCCTCTTTCAAGTGGCGGAAGTCCTGCGCGATCTGACCATCCTGAAAAACGATAAAGACCTCTCCTTCGGTGAACGAAAGCTGCTGGATACCGCCAAAAACCTCCTCGTGAAAGAACTCTCCATTGCCCGGAACCGAGATGAAGGGGAAATTGAAGCAGATATTAATCAACTTTTAACCACCATGGAAGTATAACACCTTTCCATGGCGGCTCTGTCTCCCACATTTTACAACCCATGCCCCCGGCAGCCCGATTCCAGGAGGAAGCGTTCAGGTGGTCCACAAAATTGTGGTAGGGGTGATTCTCGGGGGCATCTGTTCCGTTAGCGGCTACCTCATCGCCAGTCAGATCCCCCAATCCCAGCAACTCTGGTGGGTGAGCTGGCTGGGAGGGGCCATCGGCCTAGTGGTCGCCCTGCTCACCGTCCAGCTGGAACAGGTGATCAAACGCGTCCCCCTGAAAATCATCCTGGGCGGGACGTTGGGCCTCTTCCTGGGCCTCGGCATCGCCAAACTGGCAAGCTATCCCTTCGATCAATTCCTGGAACTTCCCAACCTCCAGATCCCCCTCTATATCTTCTTTTCTGCCATCTTCGGCTATATCGGCCTGATGCTGGGCGGCAGGAAGATGGCCGAAGTCAGCACCCCGCCGTTTCTCGAACCCCCCCGGCAACCCCGGGCTCTACCCAAAATTCTGGACACCAGCGTCATCATCGACGGCCGCATCGCTGACATCTGTGAAACCGGCTTCGTCGAAGGCACCCTCGTCGTGCCCAAATTCATCCTCCAGGAACTCCAGTACATCGCCGATTCCCCCGATGATCTCAAACGCTCCCGAGGACGGCGGGGTCTGGATATCCTCCAACGCATCCAGAAACACAACCGCATTAAGGTGGAATTCCTCGACGCCAACATTGTCCGCATGGAAGTCGATGCCAAATTGGTGGAGCTGGCGCTGCAACTCCACGCCAAAATCCTCACCAACGACTTCAACCTCAGCAAGGTGGCCCAGTTGCAGGGCGTGGAAGTGCTCAACATCAACCAGTTGACCAACGCCCTGAAAAGCGCCGTCCTGCCCGGGGAGATCATGCAGGTCCATATCCTGCGGGAAGGCAAGTCCCAGGGCCAGGGCGTGGCCTATATGGACGACGGTACCATGGTGGTCATCGAGAACGCCCGGCAATTCATCGGACGCGATGTCAATGTGGCCGTCACCAGCGTCCTGCAAACCACGGCCGGCCGGATGATCTTCACCGAAATCAAGGACAACAACACGCCTCCCCCCAAAACCCTTTAGTCGACATGCCCCCCATAACTCTGACCATTGCGGCGCCGGAGCAGGGACAGCGCCTGGATCAGGTCCTGGCCCAACGTCTCGGTGACTATACCCGCAGCCGCCTGCAAAAGTGGATCAAATCGGGCGGGGTGACGGTGAACGACCTGACCCGGCCGGCCAATTACCGGGTCCGGGCCGGAGACCGTCTGCAAGTGATCATCCCCGCGGTGCAACCATCGCCCCTGGTGCCGGAAGCCGTGCCCCTGGACATCCTGTACGAAGACCAGGACCTCCTGGTCCTCAACAAACCCGCCGGCCTGACGGTGCACCCCGGCGCCGGCTGCCCCCGGGGGACCCTGGTGCATGCCCTGCTGCACCATTGCCCCGACTTGGGGGAGGTGGGGGACGTGGCCCGACCGGGATTGGTCCACCGCCTGGATAAGGACACCAGCGGGGTCATGGTGGCAGCCAAAACCGCCGCCGCCCATGTGGCCCTGCAGCGCCAATTCAAAGCCAGACAGGTGGCCAAGACCTATCTGGCCCTGGCCTGGGGGCGCCTGCCCGGCCCCCGGGGGGAGATCGTCCAGCCCATCGGCCGCCACCCGCAGCAGCGCCACAAGATGTCGGTGGGGGCCCGCCGCGGCCGGGAAGCCCACACCTCCTGGCGTCTCCGTCAGGTCTATCCCGGCCCCCTGAGCCTCCTGGAGGTGACCCTGCACACCGGTCGGACCCACCAGATCCGGGTGCATCTGGCCGCCGCCGGCCACCCCGTGGCGGGTGACCAGGTCTATGGCGGCGGGGCCCGGCGCCTGGCCTCGGTCTCCCTGGAGGTGCAGCCCCTGGCCTCCCTGGTGACGCGCCAGTTGCTCCACGCCTGGAAGCTGGCCTTCGACCATCCCCGCACCGGGGCGCGCCTGACGCTGACCGCCCCCCTCCCCGCCGATTTCCAGGCGGCTTTGGACTTTTTGGAGCAGCTCGGCCCATGCTCAAAGTAGCCCTCACCGGCGGCATCGCCTCGGGGAAGACCACCGTGGCCCGCCTCTTCCGCCAGGCCGGAGTCCCGGTGGTGGATGCCGACGAGGTGGCCCGCCAGGTCGTCAGCCCCGGAGGCACAGCCCATCAGGCCCTACGCCAGGCCTTTGGCCCTGAATTTTTTCACCCCGACGGCACCCTGGACCGCCCCCAATTGAGCCGGTACGTCTTTTCCCGCCCCGAGGCCCTGGAATGCCTCAACCGCCTCTTGCACCCCTGCATTGCCCAGGCCGTCCGGGAACGACTGGAGGAACTCGCCTCCCGGGGTGAGCCCCTGGTCATTGTGGAGGTGCCCCTGCTCTTTGAACTGGGCCTCGAGGGTCAGTACGATGGCGTCATCGTCGTCTGGGTGGACCCGGCCACCCAGAGCCGGCGGCTGGCAGCCCGGGACCGCCGCGAGGACGTGGAAATCGACGGCATCCTGGCGGCCCAGATGCCCCTGGCGGCCAAGCGCGCCCGGGCGCAGTTCGTCATCGACAACAGCGGTGCGCCGGACCTCACCGCCGCCCAGGTGGAGAATCTCCTCCGGGAGTTGCAAAATATCCTTGACAAAAAAACCTAAAAAGTTTACCGTCCACCTATATCCTGCCTAATGGAAGTGAGGATTCTAGCCGATAACACATGCATAGAGCGCGCCCATGCGTGCCCGCCATGAGATGCGCCGCGTTTTCTAGACTCAGACGGTTATATCGAATTCATCCCCGTACAGACTACAATCCTGTGACGTGAAATCCTTGGTATCGGAGCAAACCGAATCTTGCCAGCCAGGTGGCGGGACCCGCCAGCCGGCTGCATTGTACTGACCTGCAGCCTGTCTGACTGGCCTGATACCAAAAACCCTGGTAGGCGTAGCAGCAAGGCCTGCAGATTAATCAGACTCCCTGCCCGGCCGTGATCATCGGGGCGGGCCGTTGCCAGCCGGAAGACCTTTCAACTCCAAACATCGGGGGCAGGTAGCCCAGCTTGGGCGATCAGACCCCACACCAGCCCCGTATTGCAGAGCGGGGCAAAAGAGATAATTGTGCCGCGACCACCCTCCACGGGCAAAAGCCGCCGGAAGAACGGCGCCGACCCCCTCACTGCCATATCCCTGGCACATTCAGACAAAAACGAAAAAAAATCCGCATTGGAAAATAACTACGAGGAACACATGAATCTGGCTGAATTGAAAATGAAGAAAATCGCCGACCTGACCAGCCTGGCCCGGGAATTCAACGTGGAAGGCGCGGCCGGTATGCGCAAGCAGGAACTCATCTTTGCCATCCTGCAGGCGCAAACGGAAAAAAACGGCTCCATCTATGGCGAGGGCGTCCTGGAAATCCTGCCCGACGGCTTCGGATTCCTCCGCAGTCCCGACTACAATTACCTGCCGGGCCCCGATGATATCTACATCTCTCCCTCTCAGATCCGCCGTTTCAATCTGCGCACCGGCGATACCGTTTCCGGCCAGATCCGCCCCCCCAAGGAAGGGGAGCGCTATTTTGCCCTCCTCAAGGTCGAGACCCTCAATTTCGAAGACCCGGAATCGGGGCGGGACAAAATCCTGTTCGATAACCTCACCCCCCTCTACCCCGACGAGCGTCTGCGCCTGGAAACCACCGCCGACAACTTTCCCGCCCGCATCATGGACCTGATGACCCCCATCGGCAAGGGCCAACGCGGTCTCATCGTGGCCGCCCCCCGCACCGGCAAGACCATGCTCCTGCAAAACATTGCCAACAGCATCGTGACCAACCACCCGGAGGTCTCTCTCATCGTCCTGTTAATCGACGAACGCCCGGAAGAGGTCACGGATATGCAACGCTCCGTGAAGGCCGAGGTGGTGAGCTCCACCTTCGATGAACAGGCCCAACGCCACGTCCAGGTGGCCGAAATGGTCCTGGAAAAGGCCAAACGCCTGGTGGAGCATAAACGGGATGTGGTCATCCTCCTCGATTCCATCACCCGTTTGGCCCGGGCTTACAACACCGTGGTCCCCCCCAGCGGCAAGATCCTCTCCGGGGGGGTTGACTCCAACGCCCTCCACCGGCCCAAACGCTTCTTCGGCGCCGCCCGCAACATCGAAGAGGGCGGCAGCCTCACGGTCATCGCCACCGCCCTGATCGACACCGGCAGCCGCATGGATGAAGTCATCTTCGAAGAGTTCAAGGGCACCGGCAACCTGGAGATCCATCTCGACCGGAAACTCACCGAAAAACGCATCTTCCCCTCCATCGACATCAACCGCTCCGGGACCCGCAAGGAAGAGCTGTTGTTGGCGGCGGAGGACCTCAACCGGATCTGGATCCTGCGCAAACTGCTCTCCCCCTTGAACCCCATCGATTCCATGGAATTCCTCCTGGAAAAGATGCGGGGCACCAAGAGCAACGAGGAATTCCTGGCCTCCATGAATCGCTGAGGGACGTCATCGCCGGCTCCCTGCCAGGATCTGGCGATCACCTCCCGCAATCCTTTAACGACCGTATATAAGATGAGAGGAGACGCTGATGAACCTGCCGGAGCTGACCCAAGTGACTGTGGAAATCATCGTCGATAACTTCATCGATGTCTTCGAGGTCTCCCGACCGGGAAAGGTCGAACGGGCCACCGTCGGCCGCCTGAAAATGCCTCTCTTGGCGGCCCACGGCCTGGCCTATGCCATTACCTTGACCAATGGTGATCAAACCACCCGGCTGCTCATGGACACGGCGAATACCCCCGCGGCCCTGTTCCACAATCTGGGGGCCCTGGAGAAGTCCCCGGACGACTTTGACGCCCTGTTCCTGAGCCACGGACACCCGGACCATTACGCCGGCCTGGGAGAGGTCCTGGCCCGGCGCAGCCGACCGCTGCCGGTCTATGTCCATCCCGACAGTTTCCTCCCCAAACTGCTCATCACCCCCCAGGGCCGGGTGGGCCCCTGGACCCTGGAAAAAGATTCCCTGACCGCTGCCGGGGCCCAACTCCGGGAGAACACCGGTCCCACCCTCATCGCCGGACAGGCCTTGCTCACCGGCGCCATCGAGGCCGTCACGGACTATGAAACCCCCCTGCCGGGGCCGAAACGCATCGTCGCCGGCCTCGAAGAACGGGACCCCTTCACCGACGAACAAGCCCTGGTGGCCAAGGTGGCGGGCCAGGGGCTGGTGGTGGTCTCCGCCTGCTCCCATCCCGGGATCGTCAATATCGTCAAATATGCCCAAAAGCTCACCGGCGTAAACCAGATAGCCGCGGTGGTGGGCGGCTTCCACCTCACCGCCGGGGGACCGACTCTCATCGCCAATACCATCGAGGGGTTGCGTCAGATCAATCCCGGCCTCATCGTTGCCGGCCACTGCACCGGGTTCAAGGCCCTGACCCAATTGGCCGCCGCCTTCCCCGACACCTTCATGGTCAGTTGCGTCGGCACCAAGGTTATTGTGGGATAATGGCTGTCGCCGGGAGGTCCTCCGGCTAGCCCAGAGGTCTCTGAAGGGGGTGTGGTGGAGGGAGGTGCATCATTCCCGGGGCGCTGATCCACCCTGGGACAGGCTGAGGGCCAACAGGCGCAGTTTCTCCAGTTGATCCTGCATCTTATCCAGATATTTCTGCGACACGTGGTTGGCCTCCAGCTCTAAATTGAGCAGGCTGAGGCACCCCATGAGCACCTGCAGGCACTGGTTCAGGGCGTGGCCAACCCGGCTGCCGCCCTTCCCCCCATAGACACAGCTCAGGGTCGGAGCCTCCGCTTTGCCCGGCTCCGAAGCGGGTTGGAGTTTCTCGAGGACCATCAGGGTGCCGGCGAAGTCCGTGTCTTCTGGCGATATCGGGACACTCCGGTACTGCCAGGGGTGGCCGTCCCGGCCCGTAACCACGCCCCTGTCCCCGCCCCCGGGAGGGTTGGCAGGGGTCAGGCAGGTTGCTTGAGGTTCCCGCACCAGGGGTGGGGACGGCTCCGGGAAGGCGGGAAAGAGGTCCCGTATATAGGCCCCCTGGGCCTGTTCCCTGGAGAGGGACAGAAACCGGGCGGCTCCTCGGTTGAGGTAACGCACCCGGCCTGCCTGGTCCATGTACAGGACCCCTGAGGGCAAGCTGTCGAGAACTTCTTCCTCCACCCGCCGCGTCATAAGGCAACCTGTCATAATTGTGCTTTTGTTGTGTACCACCTTAACACATTTTTCTGTTTGTGTAAAATTTTTCTATTTGTGAAAAATATCTTATCTCTTCCGGAAGACTTTATTATTTCCTTCCCGGTTTTCCCATCCTCGCCTGGCGGACATATGCGCCTCAGGCCCGCCGGCCCCCTCCGGAAAGTATTTGACCTGGTCGATCTGCGGCGATATAGTTCCATCATCGGGCAGAATAGCTACCCGAAAGGTTGAACGGGCTTCGCCTTCCATCCCCCTTACGACCAGGGGGGCTGCGGTTAAATTCGCCCCTCCCCTGGAGCCTTCGGTCATGCAGATTGTCATAGCCCAATTCAATCCCGTCGTGGGCGACATCTCCGGGAACCTGCAGCGCCTCACCACCCTGCTCCCCACTTTGGCCCCCCAGGTGGATCTGGTCATCTGCCCGGAACTCTTTTTAGTGGGGTATCCCCCGCGGGATCTCTTGGAAAAACCCTCCTTTGTCCAGCGGGTGCAAGACGCCCTGGCTGAATTGGTGCGTCTTTCCCACCACTACCCCAACCTGGGCTTCCTGCTCGGCGCCCCCGTCCCCACCGGCCGCCCGGTGGGGAAAGGTCTGCACAACACCGCCCTGCTAATCCACCGCGGCCGGACCTGGCAACAGGCCAAGACCCTGCTCCCCAGCTACGACGTCTTCGACGAGACCCGTTATTTCGACCCGGCCACCGAGATCCACGCCATCCCCTTTAAGAACGAGGTCCTGGGAGTGACCGTATGCGAGGACCTCTGGTGCCAGTCGGAAATCTGCCACCGGCGACTCTATGATATCGACCCCCTCGCCGTCCTGGCTGACCAGGGCGCCACCCTCTTCATCAATATCTCCGCCTCCCCCTTCTACGCCGGGAAGGAGGAGGTGCGCTTCGAACTCATCCGGGGCATGGCCCGGAAGTTCCGTCTTCCCTTCCTGTATGTGAATCAGGTGGGGGGCAACGACGAACTCATCTTCGACGGCCGCAGCCTGGCCCTGGATGCCTCCGGGGAACCCCTCGCGGTTCTGCCGGCCTTCCAGGAAGCCGTCGTCACCCTGGATAGTCACCAAGCCGGCACCCCCGGCTTCTATCAGCCGGAAGACCAGATCGCCACCATCCATCAGGCCCTGATTCTAGGTCTCAGGGATTATTTGGGCAAGTGCGGCTTTTCCCGGGCGGTCCTGGGGCTCTCCGGAGGCGTGGACTCCGCCGTCACCTGCTGCCTGGCCGCCGCGGCCCTGGGCCCCGAGAATGTCCTGGGCGTCATCATGCCCTCCCTGTTCTCATCCCCCGGGTCCATCACCGACTCCCTCCGGCTGGCCGAAAATCTCGGGGTGGCCACCCGGACCATCCCCATCACCCCCATCTACCAGGCCTACATCGACGCCCTGCAGGAGCCCCTGGGCCTCGGAGCCATCGATGTGTCCCTGGAGAATGTCCAGGCCCGCATCCGGGGCAACATCGTCATGGCCTACTCCAATAAATTCGGCTATCTGGTCCTCTCCACGGGCAACAAGAGCGAACTGGCGGTGGGATACTGCACCCTCTACGGCGATATGAGCGGCGGTCTGGCGGTGATCTCCGATGTCCCCAAGACCCTGATCTATGAACTGGCCCACTACATCAACCGCGACCGGGAGCTCATCCCCGGGGAAATCCTCACCAAGGCCCCGTCGGCGGAATTGCGGCCCGATCAGAAGGACCAGGACACCCTGCCCCCCTACGACATCCTGGACCAGGTCCTCCATTACTACATCACCGAAGGCCTCTCGGTCAGCGACATCGTCCACCGCAATTTCGATCCGAATGTGGTCCACTGGATCATCCGGAGCGTGGATAAAAACGAATACAAACGCCGGCAGGCGGCCCCTGGCCTCAAGGTCACCACCAAGGCCTTTGGCATGGGTCGCCGCATGCCCATCGCCGCCCGCTACGAACCCTAAAGGCCCTCCAGAACTTGTGCAACACCGGGAAATGGGGTATTTTATCAGTATCTGCCCCAACGTCCCGGCGGCCGCCCGGATCCCTGGCTGCCGCCTCATGGAGAGATGAGATGAAAGTCTACGTCCCGAAAAACTGTGAACATTGCTACGGCCGGGGCTGTTTGTGTGAAGAGGACATGAACTCCCTGCCTGCCGACTACCTCCTCAGCGAGGCTGAATACCAGGAACTTTCCCCCCGGGAGAAGGAGGACTGGGTCCTGGTGAGCACCTGCGGCTGCAAGCAGGACTAACCCCCACCCGGCGCCCTCTCCCGCCGGGCTCGACCCGCCCCGGGATAGGCGCCATGCTGCGAGGGCCATCCAGCCATGCGTCCTGAACCGGTGCTGGTCACCGGCTCCACCGGATATGTCGGCGGGAGACTGATTCCGCAACTCTTGCAGGCCGGCTACCGGGTCCGGGCCTTGGGCCGTTCCCTGGCCAAGCTGCGCTGCCGCCCCTGGGCGAATCACCCCCTGGTGGAACTGGCCCAAGGCGACGTCCTGGACCTCCCGTCCCTCCGTCAGGCCACCCAGGGGTGTTGGGCCGCCTTCTACCTGGTCCACTCCATGATCGCCGCTCCCGGCGCCTACCGCGAGACCGACCGCCGGGCCGCCGGCAATATGGTTGATGCCGCGGCCGCCGCCGGCCTGGATCGCCTCATCTACCTGGGGGGCCTGGGAGAGGCCGATGACCCGAACCTCAGCGCCCACCTGCGCTCCCGTACCGAGGTGGCCCTCATCCTCCAGGCCGGGCCGGTGCCCGCCACCTTCCTCCGGGCCGCCATGATCCTGGGTTCCGGCAGCGCCTCCTTTGAAATCCTGCGCTACCTGGTGGACCGCCTGCCGGTGATGGTTACCCCCGCCTGGGTGCGCAACCCCGTGCAACCCATCGCCATCAGCAACGTCCTGAATTACCTTCAGGGCTGTCTGGAACACGACGAGGTCCGGGGCCAGACCTTCGACATCGGCGGGCCCGAAGTCCTCACCTACGAGCAGCTCTTCCGCATTTACGCCCAGGAGGCCGGACTGCCCCGCCGGCTCATCATCCCGGTGCCGGTGCTCACCCCCCGCCTCAGTTCCCTGTGGATTCATCTAATCACCCCGGTACCCGCCGCCATCGCCCGGCCCCTGGCCGAGGGCCTGCGCAACCCGGTGGTCTGCCGGGATACCCGCATCCGCGGCATCATCCCCCAGGAACTCCTGGACTGCCGCCAGACCATCCGCCGGGCCCTGGACAAGATCAAGATGCAGCAGGTGGACACCTGTTGGATGGACGCCGGCGCCGCGGTTCCGCCGGAATGGGTCACCTGCGGTGACGCCCCCTATGCCGGCGGCACGATTCTGGAGTGCGGCTATAAAGTCCGCCTGCAGGCCACCCCGGAGGAGGTCTGGCAGCCCCTCATCAGCATGGGCGGTGACCAGGGCTATTATTTCGGCACGGTCTTATGGAAGCTGCGGGGCTGGTTTGACCGCCTCATCGGCGGCATCGGGTTCCGGGGCGGCCGGCGCCACCCGACCCAACTCCGGGTGGGCGATGCCCTGGACTTCTGGCGGGTCTTGACGGTGGAGGAGAACCGCCGCCTGGTCCTCCTGGCGGAAATGAAGCTGCCGGGCGAGGCCATCCTAGAATTCACCCTGCAGCCCCTGGGAGACGATCTGATGGAACTGCGCCAATTGGCCCGCTATCTCCCCCGGGGCCTGGGGGGCCTGCTTTATTGGTACAGCCTCTACCCCTTGCACGAATACGTCTATGGCGGCATGCTCCGGGCCCTGGCCCGGCAGGTGGGCCGCCCCCTGGTCTCCGGACCGGAGCGCTTCACCCCCAAACTCCCCCAGACCTGCCCGGTCCCCAAAAACAGGGCGTAAATCTTTGAGGGAGGGGGTCGGGGGTCACAGCCCCCTCCCTCAATCTTCCTCCCCCAACCCCTTGAATGTGTAGTGGGGAGGGCCAGGGACCTGAGGTCCCTGGCCCTCCCCACCCAAAGACCTTTCTGCCACGAACCTTAACAAATCCGCGGCAGCAGTTCCCCCGCCGGCATGTCCAGGAACCGGGAGGTTCCGAAGGCGGTGCGCACCGTCACCCGGCCCGCCGGTCCTGGCCGGGCCTCGCCGATGATGCGGGCCTCCTGCCCGTACCGACTGTTCCGCACCACCTCCAGGGCCTGATTCGCGTCCCCGCCGGCCACGAAGATCACCATCTTGCCTTCGTTGGCCACCGTGAGCACGTCCAATCCCAGGGCCTCGGCCGCCGCCGTCACGGCGGGATTCAGGGGGATCTGGTCCTCGGCGATCTCCATGGCCACCTGGGACTGCTGGGCAATCTCGTTGAGGGTGGCGGCCAGGCCCCCGCGGGTGGGATCGCGCATGGCGTGAATCGATCTCCCCGCCTGGAGCAGGTTCAAGACCATGTCGGTCAGGGGAGCTGCGTCGCTGACGATGCCGCCGCCCTCCACCAGCTTTTCCCGGGCCAGCATCACCGCCATGCCGTGCTCGCCCAGCGGCCCGCTGATGATAATCTTGTCTCCGGGATGCACCCCGGCCCCGGAGACCCCCGGCCGCAGCACCTCCCCCACCCCGGTGGTGGTGATGAAGACCTTGTCGGCCGAGCCCCGGGGGACCACCTTGGTATCTCCCGTGATAATGGCCACTCCCGCCTCTTCCGCGGTCTGCCGGATGGACGCGGCGATCCTCTCCAGGACCGCGATATCCAGCCCCTCTTCAATGATGAAGGAAACCGCCAGGGCCAAAGGCTTGGCCGCCGCAGTGAGCAGATCGTTCACCGTCCCGGCCACCGCCAGCCTGCCGATGTCGCCCCCGGGGAAAAACAGCGGGTCCACCACGAAGGAGTCGGTGGTGAAGGCCAGCCGCCCCGACGGGACCGTCAGGGTGGCGCTGTCGTCTCCCAGGGCCTTGCGGTTCCCGTAACCCTCCAGGAAGATCCGCTCGATGAGCTCCACCATTTCCCGACCACCAGCGCCGTGACTGAGCAGGATTTTGTCCATGTTTTCCTTTCTGTTTAGGAAACGCGACTCCCTCCCCCCCTCCTCCTGGCCCCCTCCCAACCATTATGGGATTGGGGGTGGGGGTATGGGGGAGGGGGTAAGGGCCACCGGCCCTTAGTCCCCTCCCCCATACTTAAACGCCGCGGCGCAGGCCCCCTCCGCCGATACCATGCAGGGCCCCAGGGGTTGGGCCGGCTGACAGGTCGTCCTGAACAGGGGGCAGTCCGGCGGCGCCAACACCCCCCGCAACACCTCTCCGCAGCGGCAGCCCGTGGGCGTGGGGGGGGGGACCTGGGCCAGCACGTCGGCGAACCGCCGCCGGGCGTCGAAGGCGGCGTAGGTCTCCTTCAGGGCGACCCCGGTCCCCGGAATGACTCCCAGCCCCCGCCAGGTGGCGTCCACGGGTTCGAAGACCTCCGCCAGCAGGTCCCGGGCCCGGGGATTGGCCTCCTGCGGCACGGCCCGCCCATAGGCATTGGCCACCCGGGGCTGTCCCCCCTTGAGTTGCTGCAGGAGGGTCTCCACCCCCAACAGCACGTCCACCGGCTCAAACCCCGTGACCGCGCAGGGCAGATGAAAATCCTGCACCAGGAACTCATACGCCCGCACCCCGATAATGGCGCTGACGTGGCCGGGCAGGAGCAAGCCCTGCACCTTCACCTCGCCGCTGCTGAGCAGGGCCCGCAGCACCCCGGGCATGGTCTTGTGGACCGCATAGACCAGGAAATTGGTGAGACCGGCCGCCGCCGCGGCCTCAATCGCCAGGGCGGTGGCCGGCATGGTGGTCTCGAAACCCACGGCAAAGAAGACCACCGTCTTCTCCGGGGCCTGCCGGGCCGCCTCCACTGCGTCCAGGGGGCTGTAGACCACCCGCACGTCCAGTCCCCCGGCCCGCTGGCGTTCCAGGGAGTTCTTGCCGCTCCCCGGCACCCGCACCATATCCCCGAAGGTGGCCAGCGCCACCCCGGGTTGGCTCCCCAGGGCCAAAAAGCCGTCGATGTCGCCCTGGTCGGTGACGCACACCGGGCACCCCGGCCCCGACACCAGGCGCACCGCGGGAGGGAGCAGCGCCTTTAACCCGAACCGGGCAATGGCCATGGTGTGGGTGCCGCAGACCTCCATGAGGATCGCCGGCGGCGATTCCAGGGCCGCGATCCGGCGGGCCAGCTCCCGCACCAGCTCCTTGTCCCGGAACTCCTCACTGAATTTCATTGGCCAGCTCTCGGAGCAGCTTCAGGGTCTCTTCGGCGTCCTCGGCGTCCACCCGGGCGATGGCCAGCCCGGCGTGCACCAGGACGTAGTCGCCCAACGCCACCTGGTCAAGCAGGTCCACCCGGGCCTGGCGGGTGACGCCGTCCACCTCTGCGGTGGCCAGCATGCCGTCCAGGGCAATGACTTTCATGGGTATTGCTAAGCACATAGATTAGTTTCCAATTTTCGGTTTTCAGTTTCCAGCGAAATGATCAATTCATTCCCCTTTCCCTTTGTTCCCTTCGCCTTTCGCCTCCCGCCCCAGGCGGGCCGCGGCCACCACCGCCTGCCCCAGGGCCACGCAGCCGTCGTTGGGAGGGGACTGGGTGTGAGTCAGGACCTCAAACCCGGCCTCACGCAACAATTCCTTCACCCGCAGGGCCATCCGGGCGTTCTGAAAGACCCCGCCGGACAATGCCACCAGATTGAGGCCGTGGCGTTGCCGCAGGTGTTCACAGGCCGACCCCAGCAGGCGCGCCAGTGACTCGTGGAACCGGGCCGCCACCACCGCCCGGGAGACGCCCGCCAGATACTCGTCCAACACCTGCCGGAACAGGCCGGGACCGTCCAGGACCCACCGCCCCTCCTGCTCCTGCACGGAGGCGCGATAGAATCCCCCTTCATCTTCCGCCGCGGCCATCTCCAGCTCCACCGCCGGCTGGCCTTCATAGGAACGCCGACGGCAGATATCCAGGGCCGCGGCCACCGCGTCGAACAGCCGCCCGGCGCTGGAGGTCAGGGGCGAATTCCAGCCGCTGGCCAGCTGCCGCTCCAGCACCTGCGCCTCCAACGGCGTGAACCCAAGCCCCAGGGGCGCCGCCATCTCGGCCCACCGCCCCCCGTAGGCCGCGTGCAGATAGGCCGCCGCCATCCGCCGGGGGTCCCGCACCGCGGCCTCGCCCCCGGGCAGGCGCACCGGGGCCAGGTGCCCCACCCGCTGAAAATCGGCCAGGTCGGCCAGCAAAATCTCACCCCCCCAGATGGTGCCGTCCGTGCCGTAGCCGGTGCCGTCCAGGGCCAGCCCCAGGCAGCGCTCCGTGCTCCCGTTCTCCGCCAGGCAGGCGGCGATGTGGGCGTGGTGGTGCTGCACCCCGATATGCCGGTCCCCCTCCCGGTCCCGGGCATAGCGGGTGCTCAGGTAGCCCGGGTGCAGATCATGGGCGATGACCCGGTGGGTTCGCCGGCTCAGCCCCTCCAGGTGGGCTATGGCCGTGCCGAAATAATCGTAGGTCTCCACCGTGTCCAGGTCGCCGATGTGCTGGCTGAGGAGCGCCGTCCGGCCCCAGGCCAGGCAAAAGGTGTTCTTCTGCTCCCCCCCCACCCCCAGGATGTCGGCGGGACACTCCACCGGCAGGGAAATGGTGTGGGGCACCAGCCCCCGGGCCCGGCGCAGGATGATGGTCTCGCCCGGGGGCAGCACCCGCAGCACCGAATCGTCGCAGGGCACCTGGATGTCCCGGTTGTGCAGCACCAGGGCGTCCGCCAGCCGGGTCAGCTTCTCCCGGGCCCCGGCAATAGTGTAGGCCAGAGGTTCCTCGCTCACATTGCCGCTGGTCATCACCAGGGCCGGGGGGGAAGAGTTGAACAACAGCCGGTGCAGGGGGCTGTAGGGCAGCATCAGCCCCACGTCACGGTTCCCCGGGGCCACCCCGGGGGCCAGATCGCTCCCGGGCCGCTTCCGGGCCAGGACGATGGGGGCCGCGGGCGAGGCCAGGAGTGCCTCCTGGGGTCCCTCCAGCACCGCCAGCCCCCGGGCCTCCGCCAGATCCCGCACCATCACCGCCAGGGGCTTGTCGCCCCGCCCCTTGCGGGCCCGCAGGAGCTGCACCGCCGCCTCCTGGCGGGCGTCACAGGCCAGATGAAACCCGCCGATGCCCTTCACCGCCACCACCAGCCCGGCGGCCAACAGTTCCCCCGCCCGGGCCAGCACTCCGTCCTCGCGGCGCTCGCCGTCCTCCTCCAGCCACAGCCGGGGCCCGCAGACCGGGCAGGCGTTGGGTTCGGCATGGAACCGCCGGTCCCGGGGGTCGTCGTATTCGGCCTGACACTGCGGACACATCCTGAAGCCCCGCATGGTGGTGAACCGGCGGTCGTAGGGCACCGCGGCGATGATGGTGAAGCGGGGGCCGCAGTCGGTGCAGTTGGTAAAGGGATAGCCGTGGCGGCGGTCGGCGGGGTCAAAAATCTCCCCGGCACAGGCGGCGCAGGTGGCCACGTCCGCCGGGATCATCGCCTCCACGTCCTCGGCCGCCTGGCTGGCCAGGATGCGGAACTCCCCCTCCCCCGTCACCGGCACCGGCCCCGAGTCCACCGAGTCCAGCCGGGCCAGGGGCGGGGCCTCCGTCGTCAGCGCTCGGCCGAAGGCGTTCACGGCCGGGGCCGGCCCCTCCACCTCGATCTCCACGCCCTGGGAGGTATTGCGCACCCACCCGGCCAGACCATGCTCGTGCGCCAGCCGATAGACGAAGGGCCGAAACCCCACCCCCTGAACCACGCCCTGGACGCGCAGCCGCCGCCGCACTACTTTTCCGTTAGTTTCCATATGCATAGAGATCTGACCAAATGATTGGGTAACTTATGTACAAATATAACATATTGTAGACAATGTGAATAAACGAGTCAAGCTATTGATTTTTAATAAAATACAATCCGTGAAGCAAAAATCCAAAAAAACGGGGGCAGCCAAGTGGGCCCGCCCCCGGTTAAAGGGTTAATGAAGGAAGAGGTAAAGGTTCCCGAACAGGTTCGGGAAGGGAGTGCATCGTATTCTTTGAGAGGGGGCCTGAAATAGGCTTACCCTTCATACCCTGCATGTTTCCCACCCCTTCGCTGCGGGGAAGATGCGCAGCCTATTCCCCGCAGCAGCCTTAAGGGATTGGGGGTGGGGGTCCGGGGGAGGGGGTAAGGGCCGGTGGCACAGGCATCTTGCCTGTGGAAGCCCTTACCCCCCTCCCCCGCCACTCTACTTCGCCGCCGTCACCAGGTTGCCGTGGGCGTCGAAGACTTCGATGTCGACCATGCGACCGCCGTCCAGGCGGTGGGTGGCGCAGCTCAGTCATGGATCGTAGCAGCGCACCGCCATTTCCACCTTATTAAGGGCCTCCTCGGTGACCACGCCCTTGGCGATGACGCTCTCGGCCGCGGCCCGGATGCTCATGTTCATGGGGGCCACATTGTGGGTGGTCCCCACTATCAGGTTGGCCCGGCTGATGAGGCCGTTATCGTCGGTACAGTAGTCGTGCAGCAGCGTCCCCCGGGGGGCCTCGACACAGCCCACGCCCCGCCCCGCCTGGGGCGTGACCTCATTGCGGACGTGGGGGTCGGTGATCTCCGGGTCTTCCAGCAGTTCGATGACCCGCTCGCAGGCATAGACCAGCTCGATGAGCCGGGCCCAATGATAGAGCATGGTGGATTGGGCCGGCCGCCCGAAGCGGCTGCGGAACTCCTCCAGCTCCGCCTGGGCCAGCGGCGTGCCGATCTTGTCGCAGACGTTGAGCCGGGCCAGGGTGTTCACCCGGTAGATGCCCTTGGGGTGGGCCAGGTTCATGTCGAAGCCCTCCCCCCAGGTCTTGGCGTAGGGGAACTTGCAGTAGGACCAGTCCTCCACGTGTTCGCCCAGGAAATCGGCGTACTGGGCGTAGGTGAATTCCTGGTGGCTGCCGTCGGGCTTCATCAGGCGCAGGATGCCGTCGAACAGGGTCAGGGAGCCGTCGTCCGGGCTGACCGTGCCCAAAAAGCCGGTCTTGATCTCGCCCAGGCCCAGGGTGGCGCGGTCCAGCTTATAGAAGATGTTCTGCTTGGCAAACTCGATGCAGAACTTGGCGAACTCCAACTGCTCTTTGGTTCCGGCCAGCATCTCCTGGCGTTCGTCCTCCCGCATGGGCTTGGCAAAACCGCCGGGGACCACCACGATGGGGTGGATGACCTTGCCGGCGAACTTCTCGATCATCATCTGACCGGCCTGGCGCATCTTCACCACCTGGGTGGCCAGCTCCGGGGCCGCCGCCACGATGCCCAGGACGTTGCGCACCTTATAGTCGGCGCCCGCCCCCAGGACAAAGTCCGGGGCCGCCAGGAAGAAGAAGTGCAGGATCTTGTCGTTGATCTGGGCCATCACCTGCATGAGTTCCCGCAGCTTCCGGCCGGCCGGCGGCACCACCGCGTTAAAACAGCCGTCCACGGCCTTGTTGGAGGCGGTGTGGTGCATCCAGGGGCAGATGCCGCAGATCCGGTTGACGATCTTGGGCACTTCCTCGGCCGGCTTGCCTTCGATGAACTTCTCGAACCCCCGCAGGGACATGATGTTGAGTTGGGCGTCGGCCACCCCGCCCGCCTCATTCAGGGTGATGGCGATGCGGGCGTGCCCCTCGATGCGGGTGACCGGCTGAATATTGATCACCTTCTGCGCCCCGGCGCCGTGGGCAAAGGCGCTCTCGGCAGGTGCTGCCACGGTGGTTGGTGCCATATGTCCTCCTTACTGCCTCCCGGCCTTGGCCCGCAGCAGACCGTGCCCCCCGGAAAATTCCAGCAGGGTGGTCTTGTCGGTCAGCGAGGTGAAGTCGATCTGATTACTGGCCAGGGCATTGAGATAATCCAACAACTGGTTGCCGTTCTGCCTGACCGGCCCATAGCACCCCTGACAGGGGACCCGGGCCGTGATGCACTGGGGCGCCTGGCCGTTCTTGCCGGCGCAGCCCGCCCGGGTCACCGACCCCATGCATTGCAGCCCCTGCTCGAACAGACAGTGCATCTCGCTCACCGGTTTGGCCGGGTCGTAATGGGCGTTCTTGGTAAACCGGTGCAGATGCTTCAGTTTGCCCTTCCCCTCCCGGATGGTGGGGCAGGTGTCGCACACGCTCTTGGTGGGCAGTTGCGGCGCCCGGCCCTCCAACAGGGCCACGATGGCCTCGCCGATCCAATCCGGATGCGGCGGGCACCCCGGCAGGTAGATATCCACCTTGATCTTCTCGTCCAGGGCATAGGACCGATCCAGGCAGGCCGGCAACACCTTGCCCGTGGGGTCGGCGTGGGCGTCGGTGGACTCGGACCCGCGGTAGTAGCGCTCGAACAGGTCCGCATTGGGCCACTGGTTGATCAGGGCCGGAATCCCGCCATGGGTGGCGCAGGTCCCCAGGGCAATGATGACGTCGCAGCTCTTCCGCATCGCTTCGGCCACTTCCACGTGTTCCTGGTTGCGGACCCCGCCGCTGATGATGCCCACCACTGCCTGGGGGATGTCGATGTGATGCGGGTCGCCCTCGCCGGTCTGACCGAAGTATTTATGATCCATGAGGACCGGGATGTGCACGAACTCCAGCTGGGGCAGGACCGCCAGCAGCGTCTCGCCCAGGTTCAGGATGGCGACTTCACATCCCGAACACGAATTTAACCATTCTGAGGCTACCTTGACTGCCACTGTGCCTCCCTCCTAGCTCTTGATCCTGACGGATTTGCGTTCCAGTTCCCGGTGACTCCGTTCCGCGTTCTCTTTCTTCATGGCGGACCATTTCAACACCTTGGCGGTGGCCTCGGGAACCAACTGGGCCCGGGCCTCACGCTCGTATTCCTCGATGTCCGCCTCCTTGGCGTCGGCCATGATGGCCCGTCCCAACGGCGTCCGCACGATCACCGTGGTCCAGCCCTCCGGCGATCCGATGCCCCCGAAGGACAGGTCGGCATACTCCGCCGTGTAGTCGTCGCAATACCGGCAGGCGTAGCGCTTCATGAAGTTGATCTCGTCCAGGGGGATCAACCGCATCTCTCCCCCCTTGAGATGAATCATCAGGTCTTCCTTGACGTTCACCTTGGCCACGTCATCCCAGGAGAACTTCCCGATCTCCTCCAGCTTCTGACGCTGTTCGGGTCCAAAATGGAAGTTGCCGGTGCAGAACAACCCGAAATGGTACTGGATGGTCCCCGCCGGCACCACCCCCAGCACCTCCATGCGGCGCAGGGTGTTGATCTGACACGGGGTCCCCACAAAGGCGACCCGGTTCAGGTGCTTTTTGGCCACCTCCCCCAACTCCATGATGGACGGCGAAAAGGTCGATTCCAGGCTGGAATAGACCTTGGAAAAATGCGTCATGCCGTGCATGGTGTCAAAGTGGAACCCCGCCGCCTCCAGGATTTCGTCCTTGGTGATGGCCAGCCACGGCGCCCGGCTGAACCGTCCCATCTTGCGGCTCACGATGGCGCCGTCAATGCGCCCGATATCCATCAGGTGCAGCAGCAGGGCGGTGATCACGCCACCGTCGGTGGCGTGGGCCCGCACCTCGGGGTTTTGGGCCCGGGCGACGGTCAATTCCATCATCCGCCCGATGGGGGCGCTCCAGGCCGTCATGCGCTTCATCTCCTCGTCCAGTTCCCCCACTTCCGGGCAAATGGCGTGGCAGATGCCGCATTCGATGCACTTTTCGATGTCCTTGTACCGGGGCCGGCCCTCCGGGTCCAACTCCAGGGCCCCGTAGTTGATGGCCGTGCAGAAGGTCACACACCCCCCGCAGTGATGGCACAGGCCCGGCTTTTGCACTTCTTGAATGAGATGGAAAAAGGTCTTCATAATCCCTCCTGCGGTGCCCCGCAATCTTCCGTCCCGAGGCGCCGGCCTCAGGCCGCCTGGGCCTTGGGGGTCCGCCTGGGGCTGGGACCCATTTCCCGAATCTTCTCCGTAAACCGGGTGACCAGCTCGGCAAAACGCGGCGCCTCCGCCGACGACACCCACTCGATGGCGAACCGCTCCGGGTCCATCCCCATCCCGTCCAATACGATCTTGGTGGCTTGCGCCCGGGCTAATGCCTTGTGATTACCATCCAGGTAATGACAGTCGCCCAGGTGTCACCCCATGACCAGGACGCCGTCCACCCCCCGGGACAGGGCGTCCACCACCAGATGGGGATGCACCATGCCGGAACACATGGTGCGGATGACCCGCATATTGGGGGGATACTGCAGGCGGGAGACCCCGGCCAGGTCACCCCCGGCGTAGGCGCACCAGTTGCACAGGAAACCCAGAATCACCGGCTCAAAACTATCTGACATGATTTAACCTCCTCACTCGGACAGGTCTTTCTTTCTCTTACCGGGGAGGGGGCCAGGGGCCGGAGGCCCCTGCCCCCTCCCCGGGCCCCTCCCCCA